>Ga0209035_10000016_pt1 | contig 78025 bp, 68 predicted proteins | sample MarorgKNORR_S2LV_6_FD_188220 | JGI IMG/M metagenome (GOLD analysis project Ga0209035, IMG submission 188220) | Marine microbial communities from the Southern Atlantic Ocean, analyzing organic carbon cycling - AAIW_A/KNORR_S2/LV (SPAdes) (version 2) | ecosystem: Environmental > Aquatic > Marine... | reverse complement strand
CCTTTTTAAATACATTCCAAAAGCGAACTTAGAGTTCGCTTTTTTTTATCAAAAGAAAAAAATAAATCAGGTTTTGTAACATTTAAGATTTATTCAACGTATAAGTATATGTAGAGTATTATTAATCGATTGAATTAACACCCACAAATTAGATGAGACAACTTAAAATTACCAAACAGGTTACCAATAGAGAAACTGCATCATTAGATAAGTATTTACAAGAGATTGGAAAGGTTGATTTGATTACTGCAGATGAAGAAGTTGAATTGGCACAACGCATAAAAGCTGGAGACCAACTTGCTTTAGAAAAGTTGACAAAAGCAAATTTACGTTTCGTGGTATCTGTAGCAAAACAATACCAAAATCAAGGATTAACGTTGCCAGATTTAATTAATGAGGGTAATTTAGGGTTGATTAAAGCAGCAAAACGTTTTGATGAAACTCGTGGGTTTAAATTTATTTCTTACGCCGTTTGGTGGATTCGTCAATCTATTCTACAAGCGTTGGCAGAACAATCAAGAATTGTACGCTTACCGTTAAACAAGATTGGTTCTATCAATAAAATTAATAAAATGTATGCGTTCTTAGAACAAGAACATGAGCGCCCTCCAAGTCCAGAAGAAATTGCTAAGAAATTAGACATGACTATTAATGACGTTAAAGAATCTATGAAAAATTCTGGACGTCACGTATCGATGGATGCACCTTTAATTGAAGGTGAAGATTCTAATTTATACGATGTCTTAAATTCTGGTGAATCTCCAAATCCTGATAGAAAATTATTACACGAATCTTTACGTATAGAAATCAGTAGAGCTTTAGAAACTTTGACGCCAAGAGAAGCAGATGTTGTAAAGTTGTATTTTGGCTTAGGTGAACACCAACCAATGACACTAGAAGAAATTGGTGAAACTTTTGATCTAACTCGCGAACGTGTTCGTCAAATTAAAGAAAAAGCAATCCGTAGATTAAAACACACATCTAGAAGTAAAATTCTAATGACATATTTAGGATAAAACTACAGCGATTCAATATAAAAACTCCCGAAAAAATTTTCGGGAGTTTTCTTTTTTAAATTGTAATTTTGCCAAGAACAACACAACAACAAAACATTATGACTAAATTAATTGCCCCTTCCATTTTAGCTGCAGACTTTGCCAATCTACAACGCGATATAGAAATGATCAACAACAGTGAAGCCGATTGGTTTCATATCGACATTATGGATGGTGTTTTTGTCCCAAACATCTCTTTTGGAATGCCTGTTTTAAAAGCAATTTCTAAACACGCTACAAAAACAATCGATGTGCATTTAATGATTGTAGACCCTGATAGATACATCACAACTTTTGCAGATTTAGGTGCTGACATCTTAACGGTACATCATGAAGCGTGTACTCACTTACATAGAACCATTCAGGCAATAAAGGCTGCAGGAATGAAAGCTGGTGTTGCCTTAAATCCACATACGCCTGTTGCAGTTTTAGAAGATGTAATTGCTGACTTAGATTTAGTATGTGTGATGAGCGTAAATCCGGGTTTTGGAGGACAATCATTTATTGAAAACACCTATAAAAAAGTAACACAATTAAAACAATTGATCGAATTTTCTAATTCGAATGCTCAAATAGAAATTGATGGCGGAGTAACTGATCAAAATGCCAACGCATTGATAGAGGCTGGTGCAGATGTACTAGTAGCTGGTAGTTTTGTCTTTAAAAGTGAAGATCCAGCAGCAACCATTGCTAATTTGAAGGCTTTGTAAAAATACCACTTATAAAAACGTAAAAAGGCAAGTTATTTAGCTTGCCTTTTTCTTTTGGGATTAAATCACTGCGCTCATTTTTCCCTCAAAGTTCTGCTTTGAAAAATAAAAAAACAAGAAACAATACTAGGTTTTATTCGTGTTTTGGGATTAAATCACTTCGTGCTTTGATCCCTCAAAGCTCTGCTTTGAAAAACAAAAAAACCGCAAAACAAAAAAGCAAGCTTTATGTTTTGCTTGCTTTTTTTGTTCTATTCGTGACCGCGAAGGGATTCGAACCCCCAACCCTCAGAGCCGAAATCTGATATTCTATCCAGTTGAACTACGCAGCCGTTATTATTTTCTTTAGGTAATCTCTACCTTGTCCTGTTTTTAAAAATTTTTCTCTTTCTCTTGCTTCAATTCTAGTTTTAAACTTTTCAGAATATACAATATTCCACGGCCTATACCCTTTAGTAGATGTTGTAATCCCTGCATTATGCTGTAATAGTCTCTTTTCTAAATCAGATGTGAATCCTTTGTACAAACGACCATCTTTTTCACTTTTCAAAACATAAACATAATCTAAATTTGATATTCCCTGCCTGCGGCAGGCAGGTATCCAGTTGAACTACGCAGCCGTATTCATTTCCATAAAATGGAAATTTATTTTATATCAAATTCTTTTTAACCAATGTAGAAATGGTTTTCCCATCTGCTTTTCCAGCTAATTCTTTAGAAACCATTCCCATTACTTTTCCCATATCTTTCATTCCTGACGCACCTACTTTTTGAATCGTAGCTTGAACGACTTTTTCAATCGCGTCCTCAGACAATGCTTCTGGTAAAAATTGCGCTATAACTGCTGCTTCTGCCAACTCTGGGCCCGCCAAATCTTCTCTTCCTTGTTCTATAAAAATGGCTGCACTATCTTTACGTTGCTTGACTTGCTTTTGCAGAATTTTCAACTCTTGCGCTTCCGTCAATTCATTTCCTGCCCCATTCTCTGTCTTTACCAGTAAAATTGCAGATTTAACCGCTCTTAAAGACTGCAAAGCAACAGTATCTTTCGATTTCATTGCTACTTTCAACAAGGTCATTAATTCTTTTTCTAAACTCATCGTATCATTTTTAGAACTGCAAATATAGGTATAAAAAAAACTCCTAAGAACTTAGGAGTTTTAAAATAATAGCTATTTTTATTAACACCAATTATATAATTGTTTTACATCGTTTTAGCTAATCAACATTGTCATGTAAAAATGAATTGTTAGAGCGCAATTGAACATCGTCACTTACATCTGTACTTAATGTTGTTCTAGATTTACTAATTTCTGAAGAAACCTCATCTAAACTAACACCCATTCTTTTATACGCTGGCTGACGTTCAATTTCATCAATGTTTTTATGCACTTGATCTGTAAATTTGTAGTTGAACCCTTTCATTTTCTGACGTCTTAATTCAGCCGTTTTCTCTAATTGAGAAATCGTTAAACTCAACGGAGAAACTTCTTCAGAAATGGTTTCGATTTCTTCTAAACTTGGTATTTCTTTTGTTTTTAATTCAAACTGCAACTCCTCTTCTTCAACAATCATATGTTCACCCACGCTAGAACTTTTTTTGATGGTTGGCTTTGCCTCAAAATCTTCTAGCACGTATCTTTTCTCTACTACTTCATCTTCTTTTACTGTAGTTTCAACAGCTTCGTTTATCTCAGTATCAATAGACAGATCAAAACGAACTTCATTCAGGTCTGGTTTTATTTCTTCGTAACTATTAATAGGCAAGTCAAACAATAAATCTGTCTGCAATTGCATAGGCGCCTCCTCTTCAAGCACTCCTTCAACTTCTGGAGTTACATTCGTAATGATAAAATCTTCTTCTAAAACAGCTTTTATTTCAATCTCATCATATACAACATCAATATTTTTAATAAACTCTGTGGTTGGAATTAACGTCACCTCTTCGGTGTCTTCGACCTCTTCTTCTAAAACATGAACAATTCTTCTTTCTGAATTATCGCTAATTGGTGAATCTAAAACACTTGATGTTGAAATCTTCTCCTCAGAAAAATCATATGTAGCTTTTTGATCATCTTCCAACGTATGTATAATTTTCTTAGCTTCTGTATTTGTAATTGTACTTTGCTGATCTACAGAAAACCCTGTTGCTACTATGGTTACAGTAATAGCATCTCCTAAAGACACATCTTCGCCAATTCCCATAATAATATTTGCATCATTCCCTGCTTCAGCTTGAATATAATCATTGATTTCTCCAATCTCATCCAAGGTAACTTCATCCGTTCCAGAAACAATTAGCAATAAAACATTTTTAGCACCTACAATTTTATTGTCGTTTAACAACGGAGAATCTAACGCTTTTACAATGGCGTTTCTACCTCTATTTGCACCTGATTCTTTTGCTGACCCCATAATTGCTGTACCGCTATTTGCCAATACCGTTTTTGCATCATGTAAATCTATATTTTGTTTGTAATGATGTGTAATAACTTCTGCAATTCCTCTTGCAGCAGTAGACACTACTTCATCCGCTTTAGAAAAACCAGCTTTAAAGCCAAGATTTCCGTATACTTCTCTGAGCTTATTGTTATTGATAACAATTAAAGAATCTACGTTGTCTCTTAAGATATCTATTCCAACCTGGGCTTGTTTTGAACGCATTCTTCCTTCAAACTGAAAAGGCATCGTTACAATTCCAACAGTTAGAATACCCATTTCTTTGGCTATTTTAGCAATTATTGGAGTCGCTCCTGTTCCGGTTCCGCCGCCCATACCTGCAGTAATAAAAACCATCTTTGTTTGAGCACTCAACATTTGTTGAATTTCAGCAATACTTTCCTGAGCTGCTTTTTCTCCAACATCTGGATTCGCACCTGCTCCCAAACCTGAAGTTAAGTCTTCCCCTAATTGAATTTTATTTGGAACGGCACTGTTTTCTAATGCTTGCGCATCTGTATTACAGATTACAAAATCCACTCCTTTAATGTCTTGCTGAAACATGTGATTAACAGCATTGCTGCCTCCTCCACCAACACCAATCACCTTAATAGAATTGGATTTTGATTTTGGCATGTTAAATGAAATGTTATCGAATTCTTCGCTCATAATAACTTCTCTATTTTTAAGTATGGTTATTTATTTTTCTATTCTTTTATATCAACTACTCTGCATTGTCCAAAAACTCTTTGAACCGCTCTGTAAACTTTTCGAAAAAAGTTTTTCCTTTTTTAATAGTTTTTTTCTCTGTTGCTGCGTCTTTGCTCTCAGTAGTATCGCTGTTTTCTGAAATTTCTTCTTCAGCAGATACAGCTTCTTCAAATTCGGATCCTCTTTCCAAACCTTCCATCAACAACCCTACTGCAGTTGCATATGCCGGACTCGAAACTGAATCATCAGAATCTCCAGCCAAATGCTCATTTGGATACCCAATTCTAGCATCCATTCCAGTTATATATTCAACCAATTGACGTAAATGTTTCAATTGAGAACCTCCTCCTGTTAACACAATTCCTGCAATTAGTTTTCCTTTTACTGTTTCGTGTCCATAATTTTTAATCTCTAAATACACATGTTCAACTATTTCTTGTACACGTGCATGTATAATTTTAGACAGGTTCTTTAGCGTGATTTCTTTTGGCTCTCTTCCTCTTAATCCTGGAATTGAAACAATTTCTGTCTCTTTATTTTCTCCTGGCCAAGCCGATCCAAACTTAATTTTCAACAACTCTGCTTGTTTTTCTATAATAGAGCACCCTTCTTTAATGTCTTCTGTAATGACATTTCCTCCAAAGGGAATTACCGCTGTATGTCTAATAATTCCGTCTTTAAAAATGGCCAAATCTGTTGTTCCTCCACCAATATCAATCAAAGCAACACCGGCTTCTTTTTCTTCTTGACTCAAAACGGCTCCGGCAGACGCCAAAGGCTCTAACGTAATATCACACAAATCCAATCCGGCACTTTTTACGCAACGTCCAATATTTCGAATCGATGATACTTGACCAACCACCACATGAAAGTTCGCTTCTAAACGACCTCCGTACATTCCAATAGGTTCTTTGATTTCTCCTTGGCTATCTACTTTAAAATCTTGTGGCAATACGTGGATAATTTCTTCTCCTGGAAGCATGACCAATTTATGAACTTGATTGACCAAATTTTCAATATCGGCTTCATCAATAACTTCATCGGGATTGCTTCTTGTAATATAATCGCTGTGATGCAAACTTCGAATATGCTGTCCTGCAATACCAACAACTACATCTTCAATTTTTCGACCAGAAACATTCTCTGCCTCTTCTATTGCTTGTTGAATAGATTGTATTGTTTGTGTTATATTGCTAACAACACCTCTTTTTACACCTAAACTTTTCGCTTTACCAATCCCTAGAATATCTATCTTACCATATTCGTTTTCACAACCAATCATGGCAACAATTTTGGTTGTACCAATATCTAGACCAACTGCTATTTTATTGTTTTCCATTCTGTTTTATTTTGTGCACACAACTTGATTGTGGTATTTTAAATTTATTACTTTGTACTTCTCTATCGTTTTATCGACATATGTTTTGTTATAAAACGCTTTTAATTTTTTAAACTTGGTATTCATCTGTTCTAAAGTACCTAGTTCTATTTTTTGTTTCCCACTTCGAACGCTCAAAACAAATTCATCTTTCGGCGTTTTATGAATACTTACAACTTCTTTTTTTAAGAAATTATCCGATAGAATCTTATTTACAAGCTGGGCAATCTTTGTTAGATTATCCGTTTTCAAAACACCTGTTATCAACAGTACTCGTGCAGAATAATTCACCGATAAAGGTATTTTCACTCCTTGTTTATCAATATAATAAGACCAATTACCCGTGCTAATTCTCGCAACGGGCGTTCGTTGTTTTACGATTGTCTTTAGCACCCCGTCTATGGACAAAAAGACGACTGCCTTTTCTATATATGGATTTGATACTACATGATGTTCTAAGCCTTGTAAATCTATGATAGATTTTGGTTGGTTTTTAACCTCTTGATGATTTTGTATTAACAATTTATCAACCATTTTTTGACTTAAAAAATAGTTGCTTCCTGCTTCAAATTCTACCAATACTTTCTGTACTTTTTTCTCTCCATTTCTATGAGATGAAAAAGCATATAGGAAGCTCAAACTTCCCAGTAAAGCAAGAAAAAACAAGTATGTTAACAGTTTTTTCATGTGTTCTTTTTTACCATTTTTAATTCGTTTACCACCTCATTCACCAACACACCAATATCTCCAGCTCCCATCATAACGATGATTTTTGCATCCGATTTTTTAATATTTATCAACACTTCTTTAGCAGAAATTATTTTTTTATGTTTTAAATCAATTTTATTCAACAACCAAGAAGAAGAAACTCCTTTTATAGGTAATTCTCTTGCTGGATAAATATCCAACAATAGCAATTCATCAAGTTGTGACAAACTATCAGCAAAATCATTTATAAAATCTTTCGTCCTACTAAATAAATGTGGCTGAAAAACTCCCAACACTTTTTCTGTTGGATACATTTCTCTTACAGAATCAATGACCGCATTAATCTCTGTCGGATGATGTGCATAATCATCAATCAATACCAAATCGTCAGTTTTAATCTTGTATGAAAATCTTCGTTGAACCCCTTTAAATGTTTTTAATGAATTTTTAATATGCGCCAATGAAACTCCATAAACATCTGCCATTGATAAGGCCGCCAAAGCATTCATTACGTTGTGCCTTCCTGGCAAATACAATTCAATTTTCTGAATCGTTTCTGATGGAGTTTGTACGTCAAAAAGATATTTTCCGCTTTCAATTTTTAAATTAAAAGCCTTGTAATCTGCCGCTACATCAATTGCATATGTCAACCCTTTTAAAGGCAATCCTTTTGCTACAATGAGCGTATCAGATACTTTATCTGCAAAATCTACAAACGCTTTCTCTAAAGCTTCAGGTTCTCCATAAATATCTAAATGATCTGCATCCATAGAAGTTATACACGCAATATTTGGAGATAACTGTAAAAAAGAGCGATCAAATTCATCAGCTTCTACAACAGAAATTTCAGAGGCTCCTAAAATCAAATTCGAATTGTAATTCTCTGCGATACCTCCTAAAAAAGAAGTTGCCCTACTCGGCTGCATAATATGTCCCAACATAGCCGAAGTTGTTGTCTTTCCGTGGGTTCCTGCAACAGCCAAACAAAAAGTGTTTTTGGTGATTTCCCCCAATACAGCTGCCCGTTTTAAAACCTTAAATCCATGTTGTTCAAAATAATTAAGTTCTTGATGGTTCTTAGAAATTGCAGGCGTATATACTACCAATGTGTGTTTTACATCTAAAAACACAGCAGGAATATTGTGAACAGCATCTTCAAAATGAATTTCGGCACCCAGTTCTTGTAATTGCTCTGTAATAGCCACAGGTGTCTTATCAAACCCTCCAACTTTTTTACCATTGGCAAGAAAATAACGAGCAATCGCACTCATTCCGATTCCTCCAATTCCTATAAAATAAACAGCCTCCCACACCGATCCGGTACTACTGGATAGTACTATTTTATTCTCTGATGATTTGCACACTTTATTATTCATTTTAATACATTTTCTTCTCTCTCGGAAGACGGAAGATTGGGAATCAATTTTTCTATTTCGTTCACAATAGCACTTGTTGCATCTGGCAAAGCCAATTCATGTATATTTTCTGACAAACTTTCTTGTTTCCCTTTGTCTTTCAACAAGGTTTCAAATACAATCGGAAACGATTCCAGTTCGCTTTCTCTAATTAAAATAGCTGCATGTTTGTCTACAATTGATTTTGCATTTTTTGTTTGATGATCTTCAGCAACATTTGGAGAAGGTATAAATAGTGTTGGTTTTCCAACAATACACAATTCTGACACCGAACTTGCACCAGCTCTAGAAATGATAATATCTGACGCCGCATAGGCCAAATCCATTCTATTTAGAAATGAATGCACCTGTACATTATCTAAATCATTATACTTCTTGTACTCTTCAAAATACAACGCTCCACATTGCCAGATTAATTGAACACGTTGATTTTTAAAAAAGTCCAATTGCTCTTCAATCAATTGATTGATTCTCCGCGCTCCTAAACTTCCTCCAAGTACTAAGACGGTCATCTTCTTAGTGTCTACCTCAAAAAAATCTTTTGCCTGCGCTGTCTTTGAGTAAATCGATAATAAATCTTGACGAACAGGGTTTCCTGTTTTTATCATTTTATGTGATGGAAAAAATCGATCTAAATAATCATACGCCACACAAATTTTGTGTGCCTTTTTACTCAATATTTTATTCGTAATCCCTGGATATGAATTTTGTTCCTGAATCACGGTTGGAATCCCTCTGTTATTTGCCACCATCAATACGGGACCACTTGCAAAGCCTCCAGTTCCTATAACAACGTCTGGTTTAAATTTTTTAATAATTTGTCTCGACTTCCACAAGCTACTTATCAATTTTAGAGGAAATAGTAAATTTTTTAGCGTCAGTTTTCGTTGAATTCCAGAAATCCACAGACCTTTAATTTCATAACCTGCCTGCGGAACTTTTTCCATTTCCATTTTGTCTTTTGCTCCTACAAACAAAAATTTAGCGGTTGGATGGCGCAACTTTAATTCATTTGCAATCGCAATTGCCGGATAGATATGTCCTCCAGTTCCGCCTCCACTTAGTATGACATTAATCGATTGCTTCATGCAAAATATCTAATGGGTTATCATCTAAAATTGTGTCTTCTGTTTCATCTTTGGATGCACTTACACTCAAAATCATCCCGAGTGCAAAACAAGTCATCCAAATAGAGGTTCCTCCACTACTTATTAACGGCAGTGTTTGTCCTGTTACTGGTAAAATATTAACCGCAACCATCATGTTTATAATTCCTTGAAATATAATGGGTAACCCAACTCCTATCACCAATAATGAGGCGAAAATTGTAGTCGCTTTTTTTGCGGCAATTAGAATTCTGAAAAGCAATATAAAATAAACAAACACGACTAAAATCGCACCTATAATCCCATACTCTTCAATAATAATTGCATAAATAAAATCTGATGATGATTGTGGTAAAAAATTTTTCTGTACGCTTTTTCCTGGTCCTTTTCCCGTTAAACCTCCTGTAGCAATTGCTATTTTTGCTTTGGTAACTTGATAACCTTCTACACCATCGCTTTTAGAAAAATTCTCTATTCTACTTTGCCAAGTACCAACACGATTGGGCATTGCATCTGGAAATACTTTTGCTGTTAAAATAAATAAAGACAATACCACCGTACCTATCACCAGAATATATCCTATATATTTTAAAGGATACCCACCAATAAAAACCAGCAGCATTACCATTGCGAAAATAATTGCTGTCGTAGAAAAATTAGCAGGTAAAATAAGTATCAACACATAGGCAACAGGCAACCACAATTGCCATACACTTTCTTTAAACTCAACTGCTCGTTCCTTGTTTTTTGCTAAATATCTTGACACATATACCATCAAAATTAATCCTGCCAATGTTGATGTTTGAAATCCAACACCTACAAATGGAATTCGAATCCATCTACTTGCGTTTGCACCACCAATCATTGTTCCTTGCGACAGCGTATATATCAGTAATAAAATAACAACCGGAAGCATCAAAACAGAGCCTCCGCTAAAATAACGATACGGAACTTTATGTACTCCGTAAATAATTACAAAGCCCATACTTAATAAAATCATGTGTTTTATTAAATAACCAATTGTAGATCCAGACCCGACAACATAAACCAGATTTGTGCTTGCGCTATACACAGGCATAAATGAAAATATTGCCAATACAGCCACAATAGACCAAATGGTTTTATCTCCTTTTATATGTTTAAAAATGGTATTCACAGTCGTATCTGTCTTTTGTTTTACGTTTTCTATAATTCTCTTACAGCTCTTTTAAATTGTCTTCCTCGATCTTCATAATTGTCAAACAAATCGAAACTTGCACATGCTGGCGATAATAAAACCGTATCTCCAGTGCATGCCAATTTTGCTGCTACTTTAACTGCTTCTTCTGCGCCTGCAGTTTCTACAATAACATCAACTACATTATGAAAAGTTTCAATGATTTTTTGGTTGTCCAAGCCTAAACACACAATTGCTTTTACTTTTTCTCTTACCAAAGGCAACAAATCATGATAATCATTTCCTTTGTCTACTCCGCCAACAATCCAAACCGTAGGATCGTCCATACACTCTAAGGCATAAAATGTTGCATTGACATTGGTGGCTTTAGAATCGTTGATATAGAAAACTTCTTTAACCTTTTTTACATTTTCTAACCGATGTTCTGCTCCCTCAAAATTGGACAGGCTCTCTTTTATGGTCTGCTTTCTTACTTTTAATAACTGAGCAGTCATTGCAGCTGCCATTGCATTTTTCACGTTGTGTTTACCTTGTAATGTTAAGTCTGAAATACTCATCGTAAATTCTTCTGTATTTAATATTGTTATTATTTTATCTTCTTTTAAAAAGGCTCCATATTGCAATTCTTTCTCTATTGAAAAAGGGACTAAATGTGCCTTTACTTTATTGTTTTTCAACCATTCTCCTATCGCAACATTATCTGCATCATAGATTAGAAAATCAGCTGTCGTTTGATTCATTGTGATTCTAAATTTCGAATCGACATATTTTTTAAATTGATACTCATATCGATCTAAATGATCTGGAGTAATGTTTGTAATGATGGCAATATGCGGAGCGAATTGCTCAATGCCGTCCAACTGAAAACTACTCAACTCCAATACGTAATTTTCGAAACTATTTTGAGCCACTTGTTGCGCAAAACTATCTCCAATATTTCCTGCAACTCCACTATTCAATCCCGCACTTTTTAAAATATGATGCGTTAGTAATGTTGTTGTTGTTTTTCCATTTGATCCTGTTATTCCAACAATCGTTGCCTTGGTATATTTTTCCGCAAATTCAATTTCCGAAATCACTGGAATTGACATTTTTTTCAATTTTTGAATCAAGGTAATTGTATCTGGAATCCCTGGGCTTTTCATGACCAAATCTGCATTGAGAATTTTAGTTTCTGTATGCTTATTTTCTTCAAATGGTATTGCATGCTGTAAAAGAACTTCTTTATATTTTTTGGCAATCTTCCCTGCATCAGAAACAAACAACTCGTATCCTTTTTGCTTTCCAAGAATTGCGGTTCCTATTCCGCTTTCTCCACCACCAAGAATTACCAACCTTTCCATATTACCTTAGCTTCAATGTTACAATGGTTAATACCGCTAATAAGATCCCAATAATCCAAAAACGTGTTACGATCTTACTTTCGTGATATCCAGATTTCTGATAGTGATGATGCAATGGTGACATTTTTAAAACACGTCTCCCAACTCCATATCGTTTTCTTGTGTACTTGAAATAAAAAACTTGTACAATCACTGATAAATTTTCGGCCACAAAAACACCTGCTAGGATAACCAGCAATAACTCTTTACGAATAGAAATAGCAATTACAGCGATAATTCCACCAATTGTCAAACTCCCTGTGTCTCCCATAAATACTTGAGCAGGAAATGTATTGTACCATAAGAACCCAATCAACGCACCTGCAAAAGCGGCTATAAAAACCGTCATTTCACCAGAATTCGGGATGTACATGACATCTAAATAATCTGCAAAAATGATATTTCCAGAAACCCATGCAAAAATGGCCAAGGTTATGACCATAATGGCGGATGTTCCTGCTGCCAAACCATCAATTCCGTCTGTTAAATTTGCGCCGTTTGAAACGCCTGTCACAATAAACACCACAATAAAAATAAAAATGATCCATGCATATTTCTCGTATCCATCACCTAAAAATCGCAATGCTCTTGCGTACTCTAATTCATTATTCTTTAAAAAAGGAATGGTTGTTTTTGTTGATTTATGCGCCGGTCCAAAAACCGTTTTTCTTCCGTTTTCCTGAACAACTTGTTCTTGTTTTGGCAACTGTTCTTTGATGGTTACATCTGGATGGAAATACAACATTGAACCAACAATAATTCCCAAACCAATTTGTCCCAATACTTTAAACCGCCCTTTTAATCCAGCTTTGTCTTTTTTGAAAATTTTTATATAATCGTCAACAAAACCAATAGAACCCATCCAAAGGGTTGTTATTATTAAAATAATTACATAAATATTATCGAGTTTAGCCAATAGCAATACCGGAATCAAGGTTCCTAATATGATAATGATTCCGCCCATTGTTGGAGTTCCAGATTTCTCAGATTGACCTTCCAACCCTAAATCTCTGACGGTTTCTCCAACCTGTTGTCTTTTTAAGTAATTGATGATTCTTTTCCCATAAATAGTAGAAAACAACAAAGAGAAAATAAAAGCCATTGCTGCGCGAAAAGTGATAAACTGAAACACACTAGCTCCTGTAAGATTGAATTGATTTTCTAAATATTCAAATAGGTAGTATAGCATTCTTATTTATTTAATTGTGTTAAACATTCGGTAACCGTTTCAAAATCATCAAAGTGAAATCGTTTTCCATTTATTTCTTGATTGGTTTCGTGTCCTTTTCCTGCAATGAGCACAATATCTCCTTTCTGAGACATCATACAGGCAGTTTTTATGGCCTGCTTTCGGTCTAAAATTGACACTGTTTTTTGAAGGCTCTCAACAGGAACTCCCGCTTCCATTTCGTCAATAATTTGTTGTGCATCTTCTGTTCTCGGATTGTCTGAGGTAAAAATCACCTGATCACTTAACTGCGATGCAATCAATGCCATTTTTGGTCTTTTTGTGGTATCTCTATCACCTCCACAACCTACAACTGTACTGATTTTTCCAGCTCCTTTTCTAATATCTACAATCGTTTTCAATACATTTTTAAGCGCATCTGGTGTATGTGCATAATCTACAATTGCCGTAATTCCACCATTAGAAATTGTGTATTGAAACCGTCCATTTACACTTTCTAGCTCACTTACAATACGTAGCACTTCCATTTTTTCTAAGCCGCACAACTCTGCTACCCCTACAATTGCTAGTAGATTATAGGCATTAAATACTCCTATTAATTTTGTCCAAACTTCAATTCCATCAATCGTTAATAAGGAGCCTGACATCATTTTTTCTAGTACTTTTGCTCTGAAATCTGCAATCGTTTTTAACGCATAGCTTTTTTTCTGAGCTTTCGTATTTTGCAACATAAACTCCCCATTCTTGTCATCGACATTTATCAAAGCAAAAGCTGATTTTGGTAAGGAATCAAAAAAAGATTTTTTTACATCCCTATACGCTGCAAACGAATTATGATAATCTAAATGATCGTGTGTGAGGTTTGTAAAAACACCGCCTTCAAACTGCAAACCATAACTTCTTTTTTGATGAATTCCATGCGAGCTCACTTCCATAAAACAATACTCCACACCAGCATCTACCATCTTTCTTAAATACTGGTTAATGGTTATGGAGTCTGGTGTGGTATGTGTTGCTTCAAACGCTGTTGTGTCAACAATAACTTTAACTGTTGATAGCAAACCAACTTTATACCCTGCTTTTTTAAACAGTTGACTTAGCAAAGAGACAATGGTTGTTTTTCCATTAGTTCCCGTAACTCCAATCAGTTTTAAATGGGAAGAAGGATTGCCAAAGTAATTGGAAGCCATTATTGCCAATGCGCTATTTGCATCTTCAACTTGAACATACGTGACTCCTTTTTTTACAGCTACAGGAAGCTCTTCACAAACAATTGCAACAACGCCCAACTTGATGGCCTTTTCTATAAACAAATGTCCGTCAACAGCAACTCCTTTTTGAGCCACAAAAACATCGCTTTTTTGAATTTTCCTAGAATCAAAAACAAGAGCATTCACAGAAATATCTGTAGAACCAACTACCTTTTCTATGGAAACCTTAAGCAATATGTCTTTTAATTTTTTCAACTTCTTTTATGATAATTTTAAGGTGATTATATCTCCTTTTTTTAAGAGCGTTCCTCTTCGTTTTGACTGACTTTTTACGTTGCCAGAACCTGTGAATTTTACTTTCAGCCCAATATTTTCTAACAAAGGCACCGCATCCATTCCTGGCATTCCTTTTACATTCGGAATAACTTTGTGTGCTTTGAGTACATTTTTATCAAACTCTTGATACAACTTGTTTATGTCTGAAAAACTTGGAGTATCTGAAACATCTTGCACATTTATTACCGTACTTGTATAAATTTTTTGTGCAATTTCTTTAAATACAGGCGCTGCTACTGTTGCACCATAATACCCTTTCTGTTTTTTAGGTTCATGAATTACTACAATACATGAATATTTAGGCTTTTTAGCAGGAAAAAAACCGACAAAAGAAGCCACATATAATTGATTTGAATAATGTGCTTTGATATATTTTCCTTCAGCATTCCGATATCCAAGCACCAGTTTTTTAGCGGTTCCCGTTTTTCCTGCCATTGAAAAATTTGGAGAATATATTGCACTCGCTGTCCCTCTTTTTACTACATTTTCCATTACCTTCTTCACCTTATCAATGGTTTCTTGCGAAGCGATTTTCTCTTTTATAATTACTTTTTCAAAGGCTTTTTCTGTTTTATTCTGCGCCCTTAATTCTTTAACAAACCGAGGCTTTACCAGTTGCCCATCATTCGCTACTGCATTGTAAAATGTTAATGTCTGTAAAGGCGTTAATGAAACTCCATAACCCCAAGCCATCCATTCTAGGGTTGTTTTGTACCATGTTTTTTTATTTTTTGGAGTCGGAATAACAGGCGCTCCTTCTCCTTTTATACGCACTCCAAGTTTATCGTTCAATCCAAAGGAGATTATTTTATCTACAAATTTTTGTGGTTGATGATCGTACTCTTTTCGAATCAATTTTACAATACCAACATTTGAAGACACTTCAAATACACGAGCTGCAGAGATTTTTCCATAACCTCCTCTATAAGAATCTTCAACTTTTTTTCCATGAATCATCAAAATTCCATTGCCTGTGTCAACAATCGTAGAAGTATCAATTACTTTATCATCTAAAGCCACCATCAAACTTGCTAACTTAAATGTAGAACCTGGTTCATGAGATTCCCAAACTGCATAATTTCTTTTTTCGTAATAGGTTCCTTTTGATGTTCTTCCGAGATTTGAAATTGCTCTAATTTCTCCTGTCGCCACTTCCATCACCACAGCACAACCGTGTTCTGCTTCAAAATATTCTAATTGTCTTAGTAAGGCGTGATGCGTAATGTCTTGAATGTTTACGTCAATCGTTGTGATGACGTCTCTTCCGTCAATCGGTTCTTTTTCATTGACATCATTAATTGGCTTCCATTGTCCTTTTGCGATTTTTTGTTTTAATCTCCATCCATTTTCTCCTTCTAAATAATTCGCAAATGCACCTTCTATTCCGGCGCCTCCCCTATAATCATCATACCCAATGGTTCGTTCTGCAATTTTACCAATTGGCAATACTCGAATCGTTTTTTGTTCTGTTATAAAACCACCCTTATACACTCCCAATCTAAAAATTGGAAACTGCTTCATTTTCACATAATCGTTATAGCCAATATTTCTAGCAATTAACAAATACCTGTTCTTACGTTTGCGTGCGATTCTTAATTTATTTTGATAGTAGGATGTTGGTTTCCCTAATAAACCAGACAATGATTTTGAAAGCGCATTGATGTTTTTCTCAAAAACGTGGCTTTTTACAGCAACCAAATCCATTCGAATGGTATACTTGTACATTGAAGTTGCTAGCAAATTTCCATCTGCTGCATATACATTACCTCGGTTTGAAAAAATGGTATCGTTCTTAACAGTACTTTCTACAAAAAGTTTTCGATACTTATCACCTTGCGCGTACTGGATGTCCACAATTCTTCCAATAATGGCAATAAAAAAAAGCGTCATTAAAACAGCAACTATATATAGTTTGTTTAATATGCTTTTTTTAATTGTTGTCAAGGTTAGTCTTTTTTATGTGTTATTCTTATTTTTTGTGGTGATGTCTTCGAAGGCAAAATACCTCTTGATTTTACTTTCTGTCGGATATTTGATTCCATTTTCATTCGCATCAAAATGGTTCCTGTATCTACGTATTCTGCTCTCAGTTTTCGCTTCTTTTTATTGAGCTTTGCAATTTCCATAACCTTACCGTCTGCTCTATGCGCACTTGTTATCATGCACAAACCCAACACCATTACAAAAAGAAGAATTCTCCAATTTTTAAAAGAAGAAGGATCTGTAAGGAAACTACCTCTCAAAATGTCATATATGCTTCTTTTAACTTTTCCCATCTTTTACCTTGGCGTTGCTATTCTTAACTTAGCGCTACGAGCTCTGTTGTTTTCTTTAATTTCTTTTACTGCTGGAACAATTAGTTTTCCTACTTTTTTTAAAGGCTCATTTGTGTTTCCATAAAAATCTTTTTCAGACTCTCCGCTAAATGCCCCTGTTCTTATAAACCTTTTCACCAATCGATCCTCTAAAGAGTGATATGAAATAACACTCAGCCTTCCTTCTTTAGTCAATAGCTCTGGCGTTTGCCCTAAAAACTCTTTCAATACCTCTAACTCTTGGTTGACCTCAATGCGAATTGCTTGAAATATTTGAGCCAATATTTTATGTTCTTTTGCTTTTGGCAAATGCAACTTTAACACTTCTTTTAACTGAAAACTTGTTTCAATTTTTGCGGTTGCTCTTGCTTCTACAATTTCTTTTGCCAACACTCTGGCGTTTCTCAATTCTCCATATAAAAAAAGGATGTCAGACAATCTTTCTTCACTGTATCTATTGATGATCTGCTTTGCTGACAATTGTGCTTTTTGATCCATGCGCATATCTAAATCAGCATCAAAACGAGTAGAAAAACCTCTTTCTGCAACATCAAACTGATGAGAAGAAACTCCTAAGTCTGCCAGAATTCCGTCTACTTTTTCTACTCTGTAAAATTTCAAAAAACGTGTGACGTATCTAAAGTTTTCAGCAATCAAGACAAAACGCTCATCATCAATTGTGTTTTCTAAGGCATCAGGATCTTGATCAAATGCAAATAACTTTCCGTTTTTTCCCAATCGGCTTAAAATTTCTCTTGAATGACCTCCTCCTCCAAAAGTTACATCCACATAAACACCATCTTCTTGTATATCTAGTGCATCAACACTCTCTTTTAGTAAAACCGGATTATGATAGCTCATCTACGTCTGTATTTCCCATTACTTCTTCTGCCAATTCTGCAAAATCTACTGCAGCATCATCAATCGCTTTCTCGTATCGAACTTTATCCCAGATTTCAATGATATTCACTGCTGAAGACAAGACAACTTGTTTTTCAATACCTGCAAACTGACAGAGATCTCTCGGAATCAATAATCTTCCTGTAGCATCCAATTCAACCACTTTCACACCTGCTGTAAATCGTCTGATAAAATCATTGTTTTTCTTTACAAATCGATTTAACTTATTGATTCTCTCCATCATCAAATTCCACTCTTGCATCGGATACAACTCTAAACAAGATTGAAAAACTGCTCTTTTTATCACAAACCCATCAGAAACAACAGGCAATAACTGCTTCTTTAAAGCTGATGAAAACATCAATCTTCCTTTAGCATCCGCCTTACATTCATATGTTCCAATTAAGTGTGTCAAAATCTGTTTTTATAGTTCTTAGAGGTTCAAAAATATGCTTTTTTTACCACTTTTTACCACTTTTTACCACTTTGTTAATAAGTTTCCCTATATTACCTAATACATTCATATTCTAAATGATAGCGCATCAAATACTACAACAAGATTAAAAATGCCTATGTGGTAAAAAAAAACTACATTTGCCTTTAAGTCTAATCAAACAGACAAATGACGAAAAACCTAAAGAAAGAAGACAAATTTACATACGCAGAAGCCGGTGAAGGAAAGGCAATTATTGTATTGCACGGACTTATGGGAACTTTGAGTAATTTTAATGAAACCTTCAGTTATTTCTCTGAAAAAGGATACAAAGTCCTAATTCCAGAACTTCCTTTATACTCATTACCACTATTGAAAACCAATGTAAAAAACCTTGCAAAATTTTTACATGATTTTATGGAGTTCAAGAAACTAGACAGTGCTATTTTATTAGGAAATTCTTTAGGCGGACATATTGGTTTGTACTTTACAAAGCACCATCCAGAAAAAGTAAACGCACTGGTACTTACAGGCAGCTCTGGATTGTACGAAAAAGCAATGGGAGATAGCTACCCTAAAAGGGGAGACTACCAATATATTTTAGAAAAAACACAAGCTGTTTTTTATGATCCTGCAACTGCTACCAAAGAATTGGTAGATGATGTATTTAAAATCGTGAATGACAGAAATTCTGTAATCAGAACCTTATCAATGGCGAAAAGTGCCATTAGGCATAACATGGCAGAAGACTTGCCAACCATGACCCAACCAACTTGCTTAATTTGGGGAAAACAAGATGCCGTAACTCCTCCAGAAGTTGCTGAAGGTTTTCATGACCTATTGCCAAATTCAGATTTATTTTGGATTGACAAGTGCGGGCATGCCGCAATGATGGAAACACCAACAGAATTTAATAAAATTCTTGGGGATTGGCTTACGTCTAGAAATATCTAATTGCAATGAAAATTAAATCTGCTGATTTCATCATTAGCAACACAGATGTTGCCAAGGCACCAAAAGACCGATTGCCAGAATACGCTTTTATTGGACGTTCTAATGTAGGAAAATCTTCATTGATCAATATGTTGATGGACCGAAAAAGCTTGGCGAAAATTTCTGGAAGACCTGGAAAAACACAATTAATCAACCATTTTAAGATCAATGAAGAGTGGTTTTTAGTAGATTTACCTGGTTATGGTTATGCGCAAGTTTCTAAAACAAAACGAAAATCTTTTCAATCTTTTATTCAAGATTATTTCAAGAAAAGAGAACAGCTGGTTTGCACATTTGTTTTAATCGATAGCCGACACGATCCTCAAAAAATCGACTTAGATTTTATGCAGTTTTTAGGCGAAAATCAAATTCCGTTTTGCATTGCTTTTACCAAAGCAGACAAGCTAGGAAGCTCTAAATTAAACAAGCAAATTCTCTCTTATAAAAAGAAACTATTAACTACTTGGGAAACAATCCCTACTTCATTCGTCACCTCTTCTGCAACTGGCTTTGGACGTGATGAATTTTTAAAATTCATTGACGGTGTAAATGAAGATGTAGCGGACGATTTTAACTAATTTTCAATGCACTCTACCAAAGAAAACGTACAAATTTTATACGAAGACAATCATCTTATTATCGTAAACAAACGTGCGGGAGATATCACACAGGGTGATAAAACTGGAGATACACCTTTGAGCGATGTTGTCAAAGAATATATCAAAGAGAAATTCAACAAACCAGGTAATGTTTTTATAGGTGTTGTTCATAGATTAGACAGACCAACAAGCGGTGTTATTATATTTGCCCGAACCTCAAAAGCGCTAGAACGTTTGAATAAAATGCTACGCGAAAAAACCATCGACAAAACCTATTGGGCTGTTGTAAAAAAGCAACCAAAAATAGCGGCCAACACATTAACCAATTACCTAAAGAAAAACCCAAAGAACAACAAGTCTTCGGTTTTCAACAAAGAAATTGACGGCAGTAAACAAGCTGTTTTACATTATAAAACCCTTAAGCGATTAGACAACTATTCGCTATTAGAAATTGACTTAGAAACAGGAAGGCATCATCAAATCAGAGCACAACTATCAGCTATTGGAAGTCCAATTAAAGGTGATCTTAAATACGGGTTTAATAGAAGTAACACCAACGGAAGTATCCATTTACACGCCAGGAAAATTCAGTTTATACATCCTGTGAGCAACCAACACATAGACATTACTGCCCCACTTCCTAAAGATGTCATTTGGCAAGCTTGCCTGTAAGTTGTATCTTGAGACAATATTACAAATAAACGTCTCAGTTCAAACCTGCCTATTCGGCAGACAGGAGCAATTGAGAATTAACAATACATCCTTTTGTTCACATAATGAAAGCACTCAAATACCTATCGATTCTAGTATTACCAATTACTGTTTACATCTCATTTACATCAAACGGCTGGCTCACCTTTTTACCACTAATTACATTTTTCGGGCTACTACCCTTTATCGAATTATTTTTCAACACAGACACAAAAAACTTTAACAAAGAGCAGGAGCAAATCGAAAAAGAAAAAAAAATATACACCTACATTTTATATGCAACTTTACCAATCCAATTAGGATTTCTAATCTACTTTTTTACTGCCATTCAAGAAACAGGATTAACCACCATAGATTTAATCGGAAGAATTTATGCTATGGGATTGATGTGTGGTGTAATCGGAATTAATGTTGGGCACGAATTAGGGCACAGAAACAACAGGTTTGATCAATTTATTGGAGAACTATTATTATTAACTTCTATCAATACACACTTCTTACCGTATCATAATGCGGGACATCATTTAAATGTTGCTACACCAAAAGATGCAGCTACCGCTAGAAAAAATGAATGGCTCTATGTTTTTTGGTTCCGCTCACACTTTACGAGCTACAGTCAGGCTTGGCAATTAGAAAATCAGCGATTGAGAGATTCTAAAAGAAGCTGGTTTCACATTCAAAACAGAATGATTATCTATACGCTCATAACCCTAATTTTATTGGTAGCTATTTACTTTCTATTTGGACAATTCGGCCTTATTTGTTTTCTTGCGGCATCCGTTTTTGGCATCTTACAACTAGAAACCGTCAATTATATTGAACACTATGGGCTGTTAAGAAAGCAAAACGAACATGGACGTTACGAACGAATAAAAAGAACCCACTCTTGGAATTCCGATCATATACTTGGCAAAGTAATGCTCTTTAATTTATCACGACATTCCGATCATCATTACAATGGAAGCAAGCAGTATCAAATTTTAAAATCGTTCCCTGAAAGTCCACAAATGCCAACGGGATATCCTGGAATGATGTTACTTTCATTCTTCCCTCCTTTATGGTTTTGGTTGATGAATAAAAAAATACAAACACTCGAATAATCTCTTATGCTAAAAGAAAAATCAGTCTCGGAAGCCATACAATACAGACGTTCTGTAAGAGTCTATGATCCCGAAAAACCAATAGACAAACAACTCGTAAAACAATGTATTCAACAAGCTGTGCTTGCTCCAAATAGTAGCAATATGCAGTTGTGGGAGTTTTACCACATTACCTCTAAGGAAATGATTCAAAAAATCGCTCCTTTTTGTTTCAATCAAAAGGCAGCAACAACTGCACAACAATTGGTAATCATTGTCACTCGAAAAGATTTATGGAAAAAACGCAGAAAATCAAACTTAAAAAATATTGACACACTTTTTCCTCCAAAACCAAAATCAGCGCAAAGCAGTAGAGAAAAAATGGCCAGAAATTACTATGGAAAACTGATGCCGTTTACCTATGCCGACTTCTATGGTATTTTTGGATGGTTCAAATATCTCATGGTTCTGATTTCTGGTTTATTTAGACCCATGTATCGCGAAGTTCGTGAGCAAGACATGCGTGTTGTTGTTCATAAAACGGCTGCGCTGGCTGCACAAAATTTTATGATTAGCATGTCCGCCATTGGTTACGACACCTGCCCAATGGAAGGATCGGATACATGGCGCGTAAAACAAGTAATCGGAGTACCGGCAAATGCCGACATCAACATGATTATTAGCTGTGGAATCAGAAAGCCAGAAGGCGTGTATGGAGAACGTTTTCGAATTCCTTTTGAAGAAGTGTATACCGAAATATAGAAAACACATCTAATCGCTTCGAGCAATCTTTATTTGTAAAAATTATTCGAAGCGACATATAATGTTACTCTTTAGGTTTTAAGATCAACTTATTTACAGAAGCTTCTATTTCTTCTTGATTTAACTTCATCATCACAGACTCCCCATCTAAATATTTTTGAGCTTGGTCTTTATAATGTGGACTGAACACATTTCCTGATTGCCCAGTTGGTAAAATTCCCAAACTATGTTCTATATCAGAAAAATCAATCACTCGACGTGTAGAAGGACCCGCATGAATTTTATAATAACCCGTGCTATTTAAATTAAAAATCTGATTATTAATCACCTCATTTCCTCCAACCGTTTCAAAAGGACCTACATTAAAATACCTTCGCAACAATGCAATTTCTCCTAATGAATGTTTGTGCTCTATAGAAACCACTCGGTTCCATGTCCAACCTTCTACATTTTCTCCCAATTGATTTTCTAAAAATACATGGGCATTTTGAAATGATTTCGTAATAATCTCTTGTCGTGTTTCTTTTACATCCTTTGTAGTAACATCATCCCACCAAACAGAATTGATCTTATCAATTTGTGCCAACCACATTTTTTTCTGCAATGGCGTATTGATAAACTGCGCAAAACCTGCTTGCATTTCATCTTTAAAAGTAGCCACTAAAAACTCGTACATAAACCGGTTGTAAATGGTTGGAGCTATTTTGTCTTTCGCAAACTCTCCGTTCCATTTTTGTAGTGCTTTTAGGCTTTCTAACTCACTTGCAGCTAGTGTTGACATGTCAATTCCTGTTGCGAATTTTTGAACATTCCCTGCTGCTGTTGACGACGTAACATCATACACCATTTCTGCAGCATCTTCTTTAGTAAAGTCGTTTTTAGCCTCCAATAAATTCACAATTCGTTGCCCTCTATCCATCGGTAAATAATACCCTGGATACAAAATTCCCGCAATGGTATCTGGCTGATTATTTGCAGAATACACATAATTCCATGCTGGATTGATCGCCTGTGGATTGTCCTTAAAATCTAAATAACTTGCTATTTCATCTTTTCCAGAAGCACCGTCTAAAACAAGCTTGGAGTCTACACCTTCTTGATACTTATATAGCTTTGCCGAAGCAAACCAAGCAATGTTGTTTTTAGCATCGCCATACATGATATTCAAGCCTGGCGCATGTAATTTACTGGCTCCTTTTCTAAATTCCTCTAGAGATTTCGCATGAGACATCTCATAAGAAACTTCTAATATTTCGTTGTTCAATTTTGTGTAAATCCACTGCATCGCCATAGGCCTATCATCGTCTATATGCGCAATCGCATCATTCATTATTGGGCCATGATTACTTACTCTAATTTGATATACCGTATCTTTTTCTCCTTTTATTTTGATGCGCTTTTCAATAAATTTATAAGGCGAAAATCCATTCGGAGTAGTGTATTCCTTCGGGTTTTCTGGATTATTTTTCTCGAAATAAAAATCAACATCATCATTTTCAAACATGGTCAATCCGTAAGCATACTCTCTATTATGACCAAGCATTGAAAACGGCGTTAAGGCCATATTAAATCCATACATTTCATATGTTGGCGTCTTGATATGTGATTGATACCAAACTGATGGTTGTGCAAAACCAATGTGTGGGTCATTCACAAAAATGACACGTCCATTTTTAGTTTTATCCGCACCAATTACCCAAGAATTACTTCCAATAAATGGTGATATTGGCAAGTTTTCATACAAATTATTCATGGCGCTTGCAAAACCAGCCTTAATTTCTCCTAATGGCTCATTTTTAATCAAGGTGAGGTTCTCTGCTGTTGAACCAATTAATTCTTGGTAATAAGCATCTCCTAATTTTTCTTTTACTTCTGTCAATAATGGATCTGTTTTATGAGCAATGGCAAAACTAAATGCCATATAGCCAAAAACATTGTATATATCTTTCATGGTATAGAGCTCTTTTTCTACACCCACTAAAGAAAACTCGATTGGCGTTGGTCCATTTTCTATAAATTGATTAATTCCATTCAAATAAGCATTGACAAACGCATACATTTCAGAATTAACATCTAAATTTTGAATTGTTTTTTCAGCTGCTTCTTCAATGCCTAAACTTGAGAAAAACACATCTGTTGGCAATAATTTTCTTCCAAATAGTTCCGACAATCTTCCTGCAGAAATTCTTCGAATTAGCTCCATTTGCCATAATCTATCTTGCGCATGCACATAACCCAACGCGGTATACGCATCTTTTTGGTTTTGCGCATTGATGTGCGGCACACCTACTTCATCATAATACACCGTAACTTCATCCGTAAGGTTTTCTAATTGGATTTCTCCATCATAGGTTGGCTGTAAAGTTCTACTATACAACCAAGACCCAACAGTTACTACTAAAATAAGGGCAGTAACAATTTTTACAATTTTTTTTAAAAGCTTCATTTCGTTTTGTGATTTTCATCAAAGATAACAGAATTAAATTGTATTTTTGAGCAGTTATAAAATTACAACAATGAATAAAATTCAAATGGTTGATCTTCCTGGTCAATACAAGCATATAAAAGAAACTGTTGACGCTTCAATTCAAGAAGTTTTAAACTCAGCAGCCTATATTAATGGTCCGTATGTAAAAGGGTTTCAAGCAGATTTAGAAAAATACTTAGGTGTAAAACATGTCATTCCGTGTGCCAACGGAACAGATGCATTGCAAATTGCAATGATGGGATTGGGAATAGAGCAAGGAGACGAAGTGATTACAGCCGACTTTACCTTTGCAGCCACTGTAGAAGTGATTGCCTTGTTAAAATTAACGCCTGTTTTGGTTGATGTTGAAGCCGATACATTTAATATGAATATTGATGCCTTGAAAAAAGCCATCACTCCAAAAACAAAAGCAATTGTTCCCGTACATTTATTTGGACAGTGTGCCAATATGGAAGCCGTTATGGAAGTTGCCAAAGCACATAATTTACACGTTATAGAAGATACTGCACAAGCCATTGGAGCAGACTACACCTTTAAAGACGGAACCACAAAAAAAGCAGGAACCATAGGAATTGTAGGAACTACCTCTTTTTTCCCTTCTAAAAACTTAGGTTGTTACGGAGATGGTGGCGCCATTTTTACCAATGATGATGACTTAGCACACACACTTCGAGGAATGGTGAACCATGGAATGTACAGAAGGTACTACCATGATGTTGTGGGAGTAAATTCTCGTTTAGATAGCATTCAAGCTGCCGTTTTAAAAACAAAACTACCGCTATTAGATAGCTATTGTGATGCACGTAGAAAAGCAGCAGAGCACTACAGTACTGCTTTTGCAAGCAATTCCAATATTATCACACCAGTAATTAGTGATTTCTCTACACATGTTTTTCATCAATACACCTTACAAATCACCAATGGAAAACGTGACGAATTACATCAACATTTGTTAGACAATAACATTCCGAATGCCATTTATTACCCTGTTCCTTTACACGCACAAAAAGCGTACACAGATGCTCGCTATAACGAAGCTGATTTCACAGTAACCAATCACTTGATTCACACCGTGATTTCACTACCAATGCACACAGAACTAGACACAGAGCAATTAGAATTCATTACAAAAGCAATTTTAGAGTTTATAGGATAAATCAATCGCTAAAGACTGAAAAAAATATGAAAAAAATATTGGTAACAGGAGGTTTGGGCTTTATAGGTTCACATACCGTTGTAGAATTACAAAACGCAGGCTTTAACGTTGTTATTATTGATGACTTATCAAATACAACGATAGAAGTGCTAGAAAACATTACTTCAATTACTGGTATTCAACCTGAGTTTCATCAAATTGACTTACGAATAAAAAAGGCTGTACAACAGTTTTTTGACACGACTGCTGTTGATGGAATCATCCATTTTGCAGCTTCTAAAGCCGTTGGAGAAAGCGTAGAAAAACCGTTGGATTATTACGAAAATAATATTGGCAGCTTGGTCTATCTATTACAGGAAATGAAAGATCGAAATATTGATAATTTTATTTTTAGCTCTTCTTGTACCGTGTACGGACAAGCCGATGAATTACCCATTACAGAAAACGCTCCGATTAAAGCAGCTGAATCTCCGTATGGAAACACCAAACAAATTGGAGAAGCAATCATCAAAGAAAGCTGCAATGCATACTCGATGAATGCTATTGCCTTACGATATTTCAACCCTATTGGAGCTCATGAAAGCATTAAAATTGGTGAATTACCTATAGGGGTTCCTCAAAATTTAATTCCGTTTATTACACAAACCGCAGCAGGAATGCGTAAAGAACTCTCTGTTTTTGGAGATGATTATCCAACCTCAGACGGAACTGCCGTAAGAGATTATATTCATGTGGTAGACTTAGCAAAAGCACATATCGCAGCCTTGCAACGATTACTAGCAAACAACAACACTCAAAACTTCGAGTTTTTTAATGTAGGTACAGGAACAGGAACTACTGTTTTAGAAGTCATCAAAGCTTTTGAAAAAGTTTCTGAAAAACCACTTAACTACAAAATTGTTGCCCGTAGAGCTGGAGATATTACAGCTGCTTATGCCGACACTACACTTGCCAATTCAGCATTGAACTGGAAAACTGAAAAAAACCTGGAAGAGGCTTTAGCTTCAGCTTGGCAGTGGCAGTTGCAGTTGCAACAGTAACCCTTTTACAACTTTTTTTAGTACCTTTAACAATAGAACCCATCTAAATAATATTGTTATGAAATCTTTAAAAAAAACTATAAAAGCGCTCATAATTGGCATTGGACTATTGGCTATTTTAATTACTGTTCTATATGGTTATAGAGATATTCCTGTAAATGAATTAAAAGCAACCTATGCAGCTTCACCTTCTGTTTTTATAACTTTGGATGGCTTGGATGTGCACTACAGAGATGAAGGAACTATTTCTGACAGCATTCCTATTGTTTTAATTCATGGAACTGGAGCTAGCTTGCACACGTTTAACGATTGGACTTCAGCTTTAAAAAAAGAACACAGGGTTGTGAGAATGGATTTACCTGCTTTTGGACTCACGGGGCCATTTCCAAACCGAGATTATTCTATAGAACACTATGTTGAGTTTTTGGAACATTTTTTAAAAGTAAAAAACATAAACAATTGTATTTTAGCAGGAAACTCTTTAGGCGGTAGAATTGTTTGGAATTTTGCCCTCAAATACCCTGAAATGGTTCATAAACTTGTACTTATTGATGCTTCAGGATATCCTTATGAATCTAAAAGCATTCCCATTGCATTTAAATTAGCAGGCATACCTGTACTGAAAAAACTACTTACGTTTATCACTCCTCAGTTTATGGTAAAAGCAAGTTTAGAAAATGTATATGTTGATAAAACTAAAGTAACGGAAAAGCTAGTAGACAGGTACTTTAAACTTACCCTAAGAGCAGGAAATCGTCAGGCGTTAGTTGACAGAATGTCTGCTATCAGTAAAGAAAAAAACACCTACCAACAAATCAACACTATTCAACAACCAACACTTGTCCTTTGGGGAGAGCAAGATTTATTAGTCCCTTTGAGTAACGCACATCAATTCCATAAAGATTTACCAAATAGTAGCTTGGTAATCCTAAAAAATGTGGGACATGTTCCCATGGAAGAAAGTCCAATTGAAAGTTTAGCGGCTTTTAAAGCTTTTTTACAAAAATAAGCAACGCTCTTATTGCTAAAACCAACCAATTACCTTTTAACAATTATGCTCTAAAGCAAAAAAAAGACCCTCATTTCTGAGCGTCTTTTACAATCATTATTTAATTCTTTTACTCCTCAAAAGAAGCTCCGCTTGCAGCAACAGATCTATCAATTTTACGCATCAACCCTTGCAGTACTTTTCCTGGGCCTACTTCAATAAATTCAGTTCCGCCATCTGTAACCATTTGCTGTATAGATTGTGTCCAACGTACTGGAGCGGTTAATTGCAACATTAAATTTTTCTTGATTTCGGCTGAATTTGTCACTGCTTTTGCAACCACATTTTGATACACGGGGCAAGTCGGCTCACTAAAGGCAGTTGCTTCAATTGCTGCGGCTAATTCTTCACGAGCTGGCTCCATCATCGGAGAATGAAATGCACCACCAACCGGTAACACCAAGGCTCTTCTTGCTCCTTTTTCTGTCAATACTTCACAAGCTTTTTCAATCGCTGTCACTTCTCCAGAAATAACCAATTGCCCAGGGCAATTATAATTGGCCGCTACTACAATTCCGTCAATTTCTTCACATGTTTCTTCTACAACAGCATTTTCCAATCCCAAAACAGCTGCCATCGTTGAAGGTTTTATTTCACAGGCTTTTTGCATCGCCAATGCTCTTTTAGAAACCAACCGCAATCCATCTTCAAAAGACAAAACACCGTTGGCAACCAAGGCAGAAATTTCTCCTAAAGAATGTCCAGCTACCATTTCTGGCTGAAAAGAATCCCCTAACACATTCGCTAAAATTACCGAATGCAAAAAAACCGCAGGTTGTGTCACTTTGGTTTCTTTCAATTGCTCTGCAGTTCCCTCAAACATGATATCAGTAATTGAAAACCCTAAAATATCATTTGCTTTCTCAAATAATTCTTGCGCCAATGGAGATTTCTCATAGAGATCCAATCCCATTCCTGTAAATTGCGCTCCTTGTCCTGGAAAAATATATGCTTTCATCTATTCTGTATTATTTTTTTAGTTGTTTGCTTGATAAGGCAAACATACAAATTTTTAAAATCAATCTAAATGCTTACTTTCGTTATATGACCACGCAACAGAAATCTACAGCGCAACTAATTTATTTAATTTTAGCAGCCTTATTTATTGCATCTTTAGTAACATCGAATTTAATATTTCAGAAATTTTTTTATTGGAATCCTTTCGGATGGTATGAATTTAAAATCTCTGTAGGAATTTTACCGTATCCGATTACTTTTTTAATAACCGATATTTTATCTGAAATCTATGGGAAGAAAAAGGCCAATCAGGTGGTTATTGCTGGGATTTTCGCCTCCTTCTTTTCCATGCTGATTATTTTGGTTGCAGATATGGCTCCTGCCATTGACAACTCTCCGATTGACAACATGCTGTTTTCTAAAGTTTTCGGCTTATCGCCATTGGCAGTTTTAGCTTCTATGGTTGCCTATTTATGTGCACAATTTGTAGACATTCGAATCTTTCACTTTTGGAAAAAAAGAACGCAGGGAAAACATTTATGGTTACGGAACAATTTCTCTACATTTACTTCGCAATTTATAGACACCTTTACTGTACTATTTTTACTCTGCGCTTTCAACGTGTTGCCTTGGAATATTTTTTACAGTTTATTAATCAGCGGATTCTTATTTAAGATTCTTATTGCTCTTTTAGACACACCCATTTTATATGGAATCGTATTTTTATTTCGAAAAAAATTCAACTTAAAAATTGGGGAAGAAATAAATGAGTAAATTTTAATCGTTTTCTGTAAAGTATTCATTAATTACCCGTCTATATTCTCAGATAAAATATCTGCAATGGAAAAAACATTGATAAAAAAGCCAAAGTTCGTTTCTTAGAATATAACTGGGGTTTAAATGGAAAGTAGTACCTTTATTTTTCAAAATAAATAACACAAAAAAATGTCAAAAACATATTATGATCCCGCCGATTTACGAAAATTTGAAAAGATTACAGAATGGAGCGAAGAATTGGGAACTAAATTCTTTGATTACTATGAAAAAGTATTTGAAGAAGGCGCCTTAACAGCTCGAGAAAAATCATTAATTGCTTTGGCAGTAGCACATACAGAGCAGTGTCCGTATTGCATTGATGCCTACACAAAAGACGGATTGCAACGTGGGATTACCAAGGAAGAAATGATGGAAGCGGTGCATGTTGGAGCTGCCATAAAAAGTGGCGCAACGCTGGTTCACAGTGTGCAAATGATGAATAAGGTAAACAAATTAGAAATGTAAGCAAACTGTAAACAGTTTGCTTATCCTGAGCGTAGTCGAAGGATATTATTCTTAAAAAACAACATGCTTAAAAAATCTCTTTTAGCAAGAAATAACGATTTGGCCAATACGCAGCGTCAGTTAGAAATTTTATCTAACGGAATTTTTGCGAATAGAGAATTGCCAACCTTTGCAACAAAAATAAAAGCAACCCGTCAGTTTCCTTTACGTCCTAAAAAACTGGAAATCCTGCAACTGAATTTGGGATATATGTGCAACCAAGTGTGTGCACATTGCCATGTTGATGCGGGTCCAGACCGTAAAGAAATTATGACCAAAGAAACCATGCTGCAATGTTTGGATGTGATCAAAAAAACAGCAGCACACACCTTAGATTTAACAGGTGGAGCGCCAGAAATGAACCCCAATTTTCGGTGGTTTGTTGAAGAAGCTTCTAAAGTTGGAATCAACGATTTTATTGTTCGCTCTAATTTAACCATTATCCGGGCAAACAAAAAATACCACGATTTACCTGAGTTCTTCAAAAAACACAACATTCATGTAATTTCATCAATGCCACATTGGACTCGTGGTAAAACAGACAAACAACGTGGAGAAGGTGTTTTCGATACTTCAATAAAAGCGCTACAGGAATTGAATGCTGTTGGCTACGGAATGCCCAATAGCACGTTAAAATTAGATTTGGTATACAATCCCTCTGGAGCATTTTTACCAGGAGATCAACAAGCATTAGAAAACGATTTTAAAAAAGCATTGAAGGAAGATTTTAATATTGATTTTCATCACTTATTTGCGATTACCAATTTGCCTATCAGTCGGTTTTTAGATTACCTGATTGCTTCAGAAAACTACGAAGACTATATGATTTCTTTAATCGAAGCATACAATCCGGCTGCCGTAGAAAACGTCATGTGTACCAACACCATTTCTGTGAGTTGGGACGGTTGGCTATACGATTGTGATTTCAATCAGATGCTACATCTAAAAGTAGGCAGTACAATCAAACATATTTCTGACTACAACGAAAAAACACTACAAGATAGAAATATTATCATCAATCAACATTGCTATGGCTGTACTGCTGGCGCAGGAAGTAGTTGTCAAGGAGTTGTTGCCAATTAAAAGGTGAAACTGTAGATGAAAAAGAGAGAAGAGAGAAGAGAGGAAAGAGAAAAAACAAATGAGTTACTATTTGTCTTTGTTCGAAATCCTGAATTGGGAAAAGTAAAAACTCGTTTGGCAGCATCTGTTGGAGATAAAACTGCTTTAGCCATTTATAAATTCTTATTAGCACACACACAAAAAGTAACCCAACACCTACCTTGTGACAAGGCTGTTTATTATTCTGTCAACGTGAGAGAACATGATATTTGGAATAAAAATACCTATCAAAAACACCAACAAATAGGAGAAAACTTAGGAAGTAGAATGCAACATGCATTTATAGATTCTTTTAACAATGGTTATGAAAAAGTGATTATTATTGGCAGCGATTTACCCGATTTAGAAGAGCGACATATTCTTGAGGCGTTTCAACAACTAAACACCAATGATGTTGTATTAGGACCTGCAAAAGATGGTGGGTATTATTTACTTGGGATGAAAAAACTGCATCCAAACATCTTTCAAAACAAAAAATGGGGAACGTCATCCGTTAGAGAAGAAACATTAAAAGACTTAGAAAAAGTTGCCGTACATTTGTTAGAAGAATTAAATGATGTTGATGTACTTGAAGACATTGAAAACCATCCTTCTTTTGAACAATTTTTGAAGTAGACCATGAAAAAACAGCAGTTAGAAAAAACTACACAATTTTTACAATCCAACGGAATTACACATCCAGAAATAGGGATTGTATTAGGGACAGGCTTGGGAAAATTAGTCGACGAAATTGACATCGAACAAGAAATTTCATATGCTGAAATTCCTCATTTCCCAGAAGCAACGGTTGAGTTTCATTCAGGAAAACTTATTTATGGCACATTGGCTGGAAAAAAAGTACTGGTCATGGCTGGACGTTTTCACCTCTACGAAGGCTACAATCTTTGGGAAGTTACGTACGGAATTAGAACAATGCATCAATTAGGAATTACAACATTGCTAGTTTCTAATGCTGCGGGAGCCATCAACCTAAATTTCAAAAAAGGAGACCTTATGTTGATTGACGACCATATCAACTTACAAGGAAGTTCTCCACTAGCATTTAAAGGCGCCAGTACTTTTGGACCTATTTTTGCTGACATGTTGGAACCGTATTCTAAAAAATTAAATCAACAATTGAAAGAAATTGCAACAAAGCACGACATAGAATTGAAAGAAGGAATATATGCTAGTGTTATAGGACCACAATTAGAAACCAGAGCCGAATATAGAATGTTACAGCTATTAGAAGTTGATGCTGTTGGAATGAGCACCGTTCCTGAGATAATTGTAGCAAAACAATTGAATTTACACACTGTGGCAATTTCTGTATTAACGGATGAATGTGATCCTAAAAATCTACAACCTGTAAACATCGAAGAAATCATTTCAATTGCAGGAAAAGCAGAGCCTAAAATGATCACATTATTTAAAGAATTAATTCAGATTATTGGATAGTTATATTATAAGATCTTTAGAAAGAATTTTTCCATAAACCCTGACGTACATATTAAAAGTAAAATCGTCTAGCATCTAAAAGCGAAGCGATCTAATATCTAGAAATCTAATAAAACATGAGTTACTTAGAAACAACCCACAATGTATATAAAGAAGCCGCTTTAACTCCAGATGTAGGATTATGCTGTACTACAAACCCTATTTGGGAACTCCCAGGTTTAAAGATTCCTCGCATTATGCAAGAAATGAATTATGGCTGTGGAAGTACGGTACATGCACGTGATTTGACCAACAATCCGAAGATGTTATATGTGGGTGTTGGTGGCGGTATGGAATTGTTGCAGTTTTCGTATTTCAATCGTCAAAAAGGTGGCGTTATTGGATTGGATGTTGTGGATGAAATGCTGGAAGCTTCTCGTAAAAACTTTACAATTGCTGAAGAACAAAATCCCTGGTTTAAAAGTGAGTTTGTAGACTTAAAAAAAGGAGATGCCATGAATTTACCTATCGAAGATAATTCGATTGATGTGGCCGCTCAAAATTGCCTGTTCAATATTTTTAAGTCTGATGATTTAAAAAAAGCCATTGCAGAAATGTACCGCGTTTTAAAACCACACGGACGTTTGGTGATGAGCGATCCTACTTGTGAACAGCCCATGAATGATGAATTGCGCAATGATGAAAGACTTCGCGCCTTGTGTTTAAGCGGAAGTCTATCTATTGCAGACTATGTGAAAGCATTGACAGATGCTGGTTTTGGAACGATTGAAATTAGAGCTAGAAAACCCTATCGAATTTTAGATCCAAAAAATTACCCAACCGATGAATTGATTTATATCGAGTCGATTGAAGTGGCCGCCATTAAAGACCCGATGCCTGAAGATGGCCCGTGTGTTTTTACAGGAAAAGCAGCCATTTATTTTGGTGATGAAGACTATTTTGACGACAAAAAAGGGCATGTTTTATTGAAAAATCAACCGATCGCTATTTGTGATAAAACAGCAGGTGCCTTACAAGATTTAGGAAGAGACGATATTTATTTTTCACCATCTACGTTCCATTACGATGGTGGAGGCTGTTGTTAAACAATGCTGTTAGCCGCTGTGTATTTTGAATAAATTCAGTGTGTTTTTTATCACATTACTTACAGAATATATTTTCAATTATTTATTTGTAACGATTCTAAATTATACTCTCTATTTAAGTTTGTAACTTCCCATGCGACGAAACAGCCGACAACGATCAATTTATGGAGCACATTGTTATTATAGGAAATGGAATTTCTGGCATTACTGCGGCAAGACATATCCGAAAACTTTCCGATAAACAAATCACCATCATTTCTGGGGAATCAGAGTTCTTTTTTTCTCGTACAGCACTCATGTATGTGTATATGGGGCACTTGAAATTTGAGCACACACAGCCTTACGAACCTTGGTTTTGGAAAAAGAACAACATCAGCCTTAAAAAAGGATGGGTTTCTAATATAGACACTTCAAGCAAAAAACTCACATGTAGCAATGGAGAAACCGTAACCTATGACAAGCTAATCATTGCAACAGGTTCAAAACCAAATAAGTTTGGTTGGCCTGGGCAAGATTTAAAAGGCGTTATGGGAATGTATCACAAACAAGATTTAGAGAATTTGGAAAAATACGCTCCAAATAATAAGGTCTGTAAACGTGCCGTAATTGTTGGTGGAGGATTGATTGGAATTGAGCTTGCAGAAATGCTGCACAGCAGAAACATCCCTGTTACTTTTTTAGTGCGTGAAGATAGCTTTTGGGACGGTATTTTACCGAAAGAAGAATCAGCAATGGTCAATCGAGAAATTAGAGACCATCATATCGATTTGCGTTTGGGTGTCAATTTAAAAGAAATTATCGCTGACAAAAATGGCAAAGTGAAATCTATTATAATTGCAGAAACTGGAGAAGAAATTGAATGCGATGTGGTTGGATTAACAGCTGGAGTTTCTCCAAATATTGATGTTGTAAAAAATTCTGGAATTGAGATTAACAGAGGTGTAAAAGTCAACCGTTTTTTAGAAACCAATATCAAAGACATTTATGCAATCGGAGACTGTGCAGAACAAAATGAAGCCATTGACCAAAGAAGACCTATTGAAGCGGTTTGGTATACAGGGCGCATGATGGGGGAAACGGTTGCACAAACAATTTGTGACAACAAAATCGAATACAAGCCTGGGCATTGGTTCAATTCTGCTAAATTTTTTGAGATTGAATACCAAACCTATGGTTGGGTTTGGGCACAACCAAAAGAACACGAAGCCCGATTTTACTGGGAACATACAAATGGCAAAAAGTGTATTCACTTAAATTATGATAAAAACACCCGACAGTTTATTGGCATCAATAACTTCGGAATTAGAATGCGTCATGAGTTTTTTGACAAGGTTTTAAATGAAAAACGCTCCATAGAGCATGTGCTAGAGCACCTCGCCGACGCCAATTTTGACCCAGAATTCTACACCTTGCATGAATCTGAAATTTTAGCAAAATTCAACAAAGAAAACAATACATCCATTCAATTAAAAAAGAAGAACTGGAAACGAATTTTTAGCGTTTAAATCTATGAAACTACTTCAAAATATCGGTTTGAGTTTGTTCTTAACTGGACTTGCCATCTTTATATCGCTCATCTTTTTAGGGAAGTATAAAGTGTCTTCTGAACTATTTGAACAAACAATCAGCAATAAAAATATCAAAAGTGAACTTTTTATAACTGATATGAATTCAAACGTGGTTGGAAAACAATTTACTAACCCTTTCTCCTTTTCTTTGGCAATTACCTCAGCTTTAAAAAACGCAAACACTATACACAAACAACGAAGTGAATGGAATAAAGTCATTTGGGAAAAACCACATAGTTTTTCGTATCAGCTTGCAAAAAATGCAGGTACAGGTTTGGTCAAAGAAAACAAAGGACTGTTTTGGCTTTTAACCTTCGGGTTGGGAATTGTTGGCGCCTTACTTTTTGTCATTCCAACCGTCATCACTTTAGGTCCGAAAGGAATTAAAAACAATGGCGTGTTTTTAAGCGCAGCCACAAATCGTGGTTGGATCGGCTGGCTGGTATTTATCTTTTTGGTAAGCTTTTATCTACTCTTGTATTTTGCCCCAGATTATATTGTAAACTGGACTTATATTGTAGATCCAATTAGTCAACAATTAAGCGGTCATTTAGCAAGTCAATGGTTTTTATATGGTTTTTTATATTGTACTGTGATGACAGTTATGGCGGTAAGAATGTATATCAAATACCGCCACAACAAGTATCAAATTTTACGTACAACTTCGGTCCTATTCTTTCAAATTGTCTTTGCCTTTTTAATTCCCGAAATTTTAGTTCGCTTTGAAAAACCTTGGTATGACTTTAAAAATGCCTTTCCTCTGGATTATGATTTCTTTTTTAAATGGAATTTAGACGAGTTGATTTCCAGCGGAGGATTTGGCCTTTTTATTTTAGTTTGGGGAATCGTTTTAACTCTTGTAATTGTTCCTGTAATGGTGTACTTTTTCGGAAAACGATGGTATTGTTCTTGGGTTTGTGGCTGTGGAGGATTGGCAGAAACCTTGGGAGACCCTTACAGGCAATTGTCTAACAAAACATTAAAAGTTTGGAAATTTGAACGCTGGATTGTTCATGGAGTTTTTGTATTTGCTCTGCTGATGACTGGACTCACATTGTATTCCTATTTCACTGGAACACAAGAAACATTGGGCATTAAAACTCAAACCATTCAAGATGTTTACGGTTTCCTAATTGGGGCTGTTTTTGCAGGAGTCATTGGCACAGGGTTTTATCCTATTTTCGGAAACAGGGTTTGGTGCCGCTTCGGTTGTCCACTAGCCGCTTATTTAGGAATTGTACAGCGCTTTAAATCTCGTTTCAGAATTACAACCAATGGCGGTCAGTGTATTTCTTGCGGAAATTGTTCTACCTATTGTGAACAAGGAATTGATGTAAGAGCGTATGCTCAAAAAGGTGAAAACATTGTACGTGCAAGTTGTGTAGGCTGTGGAATCTGCGCTGCCGTTTGTCCACGTGGCGTCTTAAAATTAGAAAACGGTCCAGAAAAAGGGCGTATCAATCCTACAGAAATTTTATTAGGAAATGATATTGACCTACTAAAATTGGTAAACGAGAAATGAACCCAACCATAAAAGTTATCATTCCTGCATACAATGAGGAAGATTCTATTGCACATGTAATTCATGATATTCCTTCAATAGTAAACGAGATTATTGTGATTAGCAATAACTCTACAGACAACACGGAGGAAAATGCAAAAAATGCAGGAGCTACTGTATTGCAAGAAAATAAAAAAGGTTACGGATATGCGTGCTTAAAAGGAATGGATTATATTTCTAAACAAGAAGTGACTCCAGACATTGTTGTTTTTTTAGACGGAGATTACTCTGATTACCCAGAGCAATTGACAGAACTTATTGCTCCAATTGTACAAGACGACATTGATTTTGTGATTGGATCTAGAGTGAAAAAATTCAGAGAAAAAGGAGCTGTAACACCACAACAAATCTTCGGAAATTGGTTGGCTTGTTTTTTAATGAAACTCTTTTTTAAAGCCAAATTCACAGATTTAGGTCCTTTTAGAGCTATCAAATATCACAAACTACTTGCGCTAAACATGGAAGACAAAACCTATGGTTGGACGGTAGAAATGCAGCTAAAGGCGTTGAAGCAACAACTCTCTTATGTAGAAACCCCTGTAAAATATAGAAATAGAATTGGTGTTTCTAAGGTTTCTGGTACTGTAAAAGGTAGTATCTTTGCAGGAATTAAGATTCTGAGTTGGATCTTTAAATATAGCTTTAAATAATGGTTGTTGAATATCTTATTATCGTCATTTACTCCATCGCGTTGGTATTAATTTTTATGTACTCTTTAGCGCAGTTGAACCTGCTTTATAATTATTTGAGTGCACAAAAAAAAGAGGACACCTCTCCTAAATTTGATCTTACAAAATCAGAAGAAATTCCGTTTGTAACCATACAACTTCCTGTTTTTAATGAATTGTATGTTATGGAGCGGTTGCTTGAAAACATTGTAAAACTAGACTATCCAGTAAACAAGCTAGAATTTCAAGTGCTAGACGATTCCACAGATGAATCTGTTATTTCTACAGCAAGACAAATTCAAGAAATTCAAGAAACAGGCATCGACATTCAACACATCCGAAGAGAAAATCGCCAAGGATTTAAAGCTGGTGCTCTAAAGGAAGGGTTGGAAATTGCTAAGGGCGAATTTATTGCCATTTTTGATGCTGATTTTTTACCAAAAGAAAACTGGTTGCTAGAAACCATTCCCTATTTTAAAGACTCAGAAATTGGCGTTGTACAAACTCGTTGGGGACATATCAACAGAAACTATTCTACACTTACTAAAATTCAGGCGTTTGCGCTAGATGCACATTTTACGCTAGAACAAGTTGGAAGAAATAGCAAAGGGCATTTTATCAATTTCAATGGAACTGCCGGAATTTGGCGTAAAGAATGCATTTATGACGCAGGAAATTGGGAAGGCGACACCTTAACGGAAGATTTAGACTTAAGTTACCGAGCGCAACTTAAAAACTGGAAATTCAAATATCTAGAAAACATTGTTACTCCTGCTGAATTACCTGTGGTAATCAGCGCAGCAAGAACACAACAATTTCGTTGGAACAAAGGAGGTGCTGAAAATTTTCAGAAAATGGCAAAGCGAGTTTTTTCAAGCGACCAGTTATCTTTTAAATCTAAAATTCACGGAATCTTACATTTGCTAAACAGCTCGATGTTTTTAAATGTTCTTATTGTAGGGGTTTTAAGTATTCCGATGTTGTATATTAAAAATGAATATGAGCATTTGAAGCCGTATTTTTACATGATGAGTTTCTTTGTTGTCAGCTCTCTCATTTTCTTCATTTGTTATTGGTACATGTACAAAAATAGTTATGGTGGTGGATTTAAAAACTTTATCCGTTATATTGGCACATTTTTTACATTTTTCTCAATAGCAATGGGCTTCTCTTTACACAATACTATTGCAGTGCTAGAAGGTCATTTTGGAAAGAAAAGTGAATTTGTCCGAACGCCAAAATTCAATATAAAAACGCTAAAAGACGGTTGGAAAAACAACAAATACATCCGTAAAAAACCATCTCCACATGTAATTTTAGAAGGCTTGTTGACCTTGTACTTTGTCTTTGGAATGTACAGTGCTTTTATTGTTGGAAATCAAGGAGGAGATTTTGGGCTCTTTCCTTTTCATTTGATGCTATGTATCGGATTTGGCTATGTCTTTTTTAAGTCAATTTTTTCAAAAGCTTAATGATTTTTAGTAGGCGAAACCATAGCGCTATACTCCTTTCTTTAGGTTGTGTTATTGCTTATGTTGTATTCGCTTATTTTTTAGAAAGAACTGAGTTTTACAAACTTTTGTTCTTATGGGTTGGATTGTTTACTGGTAGCTATTTTTTAATTCAGAAACAGCAATGTTCTTTTGCTTTTTTAGCAGGAATTTCGATACTCTTTAAATTGGTGTTTTTGTTTGCCATTCCCAATTTATCACAAGATTTTTACCGATTCATTTGGGATGGACGCATGCTTTTTGAAGGATTCAACCCATATACATCACTCCCACAAACTTTTATTGAACAACAACAGTACCCTGTAAACCAAGCTGTAGAACTATACGCAGGAATGGGAGAAATGAACGGAAGTCATTACACCAATTATCCGCCCATCAATCAATTGTGTTTTTATATCGCTGCACTAATTGCAAACAAAAGCATCTTAGGTTCGGTCATTGTATTGCGAAGTATCATCATTTTAGCAGATGTTGGAATTCTCTATTTCGGAAAAAAACTCTTAGAAAAATTAAACATTCCTGTGCATCACATCTTTTGGTATGCCTTGAATCCGTTTGTAATTATAGAGCTCACAGGCAATTTACATTTTGAGCCTGTTATGTTGTTGTTTTTGGTTTGGAGCTTGTACAAGCTACAGCAACAGAAATGGATCTGGGCAGCTATTCTAATAGCATGTGCTGTTTCTGTAAAGTTAATTCCATTGTTATTTTTACCACTGTTTTATCAGTGGTTTATAAAACGGAAAAATGGTGACGTAGCCGCCATAAAACCGCTAGGATTTTTGAAATTGATTGTTTTTTATGCAATTATTGTGTCCACAACCATCTTTTTATTTCTTCCATTTTATTCTGAAACCTTACTAAACAATTATATTAATTCTATTGGATTGTGGTTTAGCAATTTTGAATTCAATGCAAGTTTTTATTATGTCTTTAGAGAAATAGGAACACTATTTAGAGGCTGGAATGAAATTGCTATTATCGGAAAAATAATGCCTATTCTGACGCTACTGTTTTTAGGAATTATTACATTTTTTCGAAAAAATACCACCACAAAACAGTTGATTACTGCCATGCTTTTCGGAATGTCCTTTTATTATTTCACTACCACAACCATGCATCCGTGGTATTTGGCAAGCTTATTAATTTTAAGCGTTTTTACCAAGTACCGTTTTCCGATGGTGTGGAGTTTTGTAATTGTATTCAGTTATAGTGCCTATGCAAATGACTCTTTTAAAGAGAACTTATGGTTGGTTGGTCTTGAATATTTTATCGTTTATGGCTTTTTAATGTGGGAGCTTTTTACAAGACCTAAAAAAGAAATCGCGATATAATCATTTTTTACCGAATCTTGTTTCGTGGATTTTTCGTAATTTAGGAGCTTATTCTTTTCTTATGAAAAAACTTACCATTAAAGACATTGCCAATGAATTTGGCGTTTCGATATCTACCGTATCTAAAGCACTTAATGACAGCTATGAAATTAGCATAAGCACCAAAGAAAAAATTCAAAAATACGCGAAGGAACACAACTACAAGCCAAACTTCAATGCACTGAGTTTAAAGAATAGAAAAACAAAAACAATTGGAATCATCATTCCCAATATGTTGAATTATTTTTTCGCTCAAGTTTTTAAAGGCATTGAAAAAACGGCAAATGCACACGGATATAAAATAATCACCTGTATTTCTAATGAATCTTTTGATAAAGAAGCAGAAACTATGGAAATGCTTTCAAACGGAAGTATTGACGGCTTACTAGTATCTATTGCAAAAGAAACCGAATTAAAAAAAGACTTTAAGCATTTTGAAGACACCATAGAACAAGGAACCCCCATTGTAATGTTTGATAGAGTGGCAGAAGAAATTAATTGCGACAAAGTAATTACAGATGATTTTGAAGGTGCTTTTAACACGGTAAAACACCTCTCTAAAACAGGATGTAAAAACATTGCCTTTATTTCTACCATTAGTGATTTGAACATCGGAAAACAACGATATTTAGGCTATTTAAAAGGACTTGAGCATGAGGGAATTCCGGTAAACAAGAATTTGATTGTCAATATTTTTGAAAAAGACTATAAAAAATATGAAAACATTTTAAGTCCTATTTTCGAAAAAAACAAGATTGACAGCGTACTAACAACTGGAGAATCTTCTGCTGTTGCTGCAATGAAAATAGCCATTAAAATGGGACACAAAGTACCTCTAAACTTTTCTGTGATTGCTTTTTCTAACGGGATTTTAGCCAGACATTCTAGCCCAAAAATGACCACGGTAAGTCAACATGGAGAATTGATGGGAGAAACCGCTACAGAAATGCTCATTCAGCAATTAGAAAATAAGGACGAAAAAAGAACGTTCAAAACTAAAATCATTAAAACAGATTTGGTAGAACGAAACTCTACAAGACTTGCCGTACCGAATTCGTATTAACGAACATTCAAACGAACAACCAACCCTTCATTGGATCGTATATTAAAAACGATGTTGTCTTCAAAAATTAAATACTGCCCTTTGATGCCTTTCAATTTTCCTGAATAATTAGGCGTTTTTAACAAGTTCAAACTTTTTACTTTTTCTGGAACTTTTAAAACAGGGAAATTCAATTCCGTGACATGAGTATCATTCTCCACAAAATAGCGCCGAACTTCATCCGGAATAAATTCAGACAATTGCTGTTTTACTGCAGCCAAATCTGCGGCATTATCACTGTTTTGTAGCATTTTTCGCCAATTGGTTTTGTCAGCAATATGTTCTTTTAAAGCCACTTCTGTAATTCCTGCCAAATAGCGATTAGGAACTTCAACAAACACAAGCGCTTTTACAGCTCCTTGATCTATCCAACGTGTTGGAATTTGCCCTTTTCTTGTAACACCAACTTTTACATTGCTAGAAAAAGCCAAATAAACAATATGAGGTTTTAACTGCATTTCTTTTTCATAGTTCAAATCTCGATCTTCAATTCCTAAATGAGCGGTACTCAATTCAGGACGCATAATCCAATCTCCTGCATTCGGAATCTCAAAAAAACAGTTTTTACAAAACCCTTGTCGATAAATTTCTTTCTCTAAATGACAATTCAAGCACTCATAGGTTACAAAAGAAATTTCAATTGTTTTGTCCAACAATTGATTCATGTGTAAGAAATCTGTCCCCAGTTCTAAATAATACTGAACTTGCTCTAAATTCTCTGTGGGCATTTTTTTTAAAACTCCTTGATATTTCATGTGTTTCTATGTCTTATTTTCTCAACGGTCACATATTGTTCGTCATTCATCATTCCTTTACGTGATAAAAGTTTTGACATACTCGTTTCATACAAAAGATTTTAGTATTTTTAACTCCAAACAAACTTACTAAATTCTATGCCGTTTCCATTAATCAATTCTATCATTTCTTGGTTTTTAAAAAAACGGAAACACCAAATAGAATTGTTTCTAAAGTATCCTATTGATGTACAACAAGAATTGTTATTGCGATTGTTGGACATTGCTAAAAACACAGAACTTGGCAAAACCCTGGAGTTTTCTAGCATTAAAGACTATACAGATTTCTCCAACAAAATTCCAATTCAACAATATGAAAGTATTGAGCCTTTCATTGAACGGTGTAGAAAAGGCGAGCAGAATTTATTTTGGCCAACAGATATCAAATGGTTTGCAAAATCTAGCGGAACTACAAATGCTAAAAGCAAATTTATTCCTGTAAGTGATGAAGCCATTGAATATTGTCATATGAAAGCGGGTAAAGACATGTTGTGCTTATACATTAACAACAATGAAAAAACGCAACTGTTTACTGGAAAGAGCTTGCGTTTGGGCGGTAGCTCTGCGGTGTATGAAGACAACAATTCCTATTTCGGAGATTTATCAGCAATTATTATTGAGAACATGCCTTTTTGGGCAGATTTCAGTTCTGCACCAAGCCAAGAAACGGCATTGATGAGCGAATGGAAAACTAAAATGGAAGCAATTATTGACGAAACTATTAACGAAGATATCACAAGTTTAGTAGGTGTTCCCTCTTGGATGTTGGTGTTGTTACATCGTGTGTTAGAGAAAACAGGAAAAGAGACTATCTTGGATGTTTGGCCCAATTTAGAAGTCTATTTTCACGGAGGCATCAACTTTAGCCCGTATAGAGAGCAGTTCAAAAAACTGATTCCAAAAAAAGAGTTTAAATACTATGAAACTTACAATGCATCGGAAGGATTTTTTGCCATTCAAGATCAAAATAATGCTGAGGATTTACTATTGATGTTGGATTATGGAATTTTCTATGAGTTTATTCCGATGGCAACATACAAAGGAGAAAACTCTACAGCAATTCCAATTTCTGAAGTAAAAAAGAACATCAATTATGCCATTCTTATTACAACCAATAGCGGTTTGTGGCGCTATCTTATTGGAGACACGGTAAAGTTTACGTCACTAGATCCGTATCGCATCAAAATTACGGGACGCACCAAACACTTTATCAATGTTTTTGGTGAAGAGCTGATTATAGAAAATGCCGAAGACGCCTTAAAAAAGGCCTGTAAAAAAACCAACGCAACCATTACCGATTATACCGTTGGCCCTATTTTTATGAGCGGATCTCAAAAAGGCGGACATGAATGGATCATCGAATTCAGTAAAACTCCCAAAAATTTAGAATATTTTACAGAGTTATTAGACAATGCGTTAAAAGCCATCAATTCAGATTACGAAGCCAAACGATATCGCAACATGACCTTGGCAATGCCAACAATACATCAAGCCAAACAAGGCTTGTTTTATACATGGCTCAAAGAAAAGGGGAAGCTTGGCGGACAACACAAAGTGCCAAGACTCTCCAATACACGTGATTTTGTAGAGGAGCTGTTGCGGTTGTAAAATACTAGTCTTATTTGAAGTGTATTGTTTATTCTGTTGATCAAATTTTCCGTTCCACCACATAATCAATCATTTGAAGTAATGAGCTTTTATAAGTAGAGCTTGGGTAGTTTTCTAAAATTGCCAAGGCTTTATTTTTATAATCGTGCATTTTAGCCGTGGCATATTCCATACCGCCATGTGCTGTTACAAAGGCAATCACCTCTTTCACTCGTTTTTTGTTGGTATTGTGTTTTTTAACAGCATTGATCAACCATTTTTTCTCTTTTTCAGAACATGTATTCAACGTGTAAATTAAAGGCAATGTCATCTTTTGCTCTTTGATATCAATTCCGGTAGGCTTGCCAATTTTGGCATCTGTATAATCAAACAAATCATCTTTTATTTGAAACGCCATTCCGATATATTCTCCAAACTTCCGCATTTGTTGTACGGTATCTTGATTGGCGCCAACAGATGCTGCTCCAATTCCACAACAAGCCGAAATTAACGTGGCTGTTTTTTGTCGGATAATTTCAAAATAAATGGCTTCTGTAATGTCTAGTTTTCGTGCTTTTTCAATTTGCAACAATTCGCCCTCACTCATTTCTCGTACAGCGATAGAAATCAGTTTTAACAAATCAAAATCTTCATTATCAATAGAAAGTAACAAACCTTTAGAAAGCAAAAAGTCACCCACCAATACGGCAATTTTATTTTTCCAAAGCGCATTGATTGAAAAGAAACCTCTGCGACGGTTGCTCTCATCTACCACATCATCATGTACCAAGGTTGCGGTATGAATGAGCTCTACCACAGCAGCACCACGATACGTTCGTTCATCAAAACCTCCATCGGAAACCATTTTGGCAACTAAAAAAACAAACATCGGACGCATTTGTTTTCCTTTTCTTCGAACAATATAATAGGTGATTCTGTTCAGCAACGGAACTTTTGACATCATAGAGTCTTTGAATTTCTTTTCAAAGAGTTCCATCTCATTTTCAATGGGGAGTTTTATCTGTGCTACGGTTTTCATTGGGCTACCAAAAGTAAGAAAATTATCTCGGTAATTATCGGGACGCAAGAATCATTTGTCTTTACGACTTATTCGCCAATTGCCCACAAGCGGCATCAATATCTTTACCTCTGCTTCTTCGCACATTCACAATAATATCATTCATTTCTAAATTAGAAATATAATTGTTAATTGTTTGTGGGCTTGCTTGTTGAAACTCTCCATCATCAATAGGGTTGTATTCAATCAAATTGACTTTACAAGGAACATATTTACAGAATTTTACCAAGGCTTCAATATCTTCTTTCCTGTCATTGATACCTCCCCAAACAATGTATTCATACGTAATTCTTCGTTCTGTTTTCTCGTACCAATATTCTAATGATTCTTTCAAATCTTTTAAAGGAAACGTTGCGTTGAACGGCATGATAGATGTCCGCACCTCATCGATTGCCGAATGCAATGAAACTGCTAAATTGAATTTCACGTCATCATCAGCCATTTTCTTGATGATTTTTGGAACTCCTGAAGTGGAAACCGTAATTCGTTTTGGAGACATTCCCAACCCTTCTGGTGATGTTATTTTCTCAATAGATTTAATCACATTGTTATAATTCATCAAGGGCTCTCCCATTCCCATAAAAACAATGTTCGATAATTTACGATTGTAGTACAATATGCTTTCTTTGTTGATAGCAGCAACTTGATCATAAATTTCATCAGGGTTCAGATTCCGCATGCGTTTTAAACGTGATGTGGCACAAAATTTACAGTCTAAACTACAACCTACTTGACTAGAAACACAAGCAGTTGTTCTGGTTTCTGTAGGAATCAACACCGATTCTACAATCAATCCATCGTGCAATCGAACCGCATTTTTTACGGTTCCATCCTTACTTCGTTGCATGGAATCCACCTCTATATGATTGATAACAAAGTTTTCTTCCAACATTTCTCGTGTTGCTTTAGACACATTGCTCATGTCATCAAAAGAATGTGCAGATTTACTCCACAGCCATTCATATACCTGATTTCCACGAAAGGCTTTATCGCCGTTCGCTTCAAAAAAATCTCGTAATTGCTCTTTTGATAAAGCGCGTATGTCTTTCTTTTTGGGTTTCATCTTCTGCAAAAATACACAAAACCTCACAAGAAATACTGAATCAAGTTCAGCACATGCTTGTGAGGCTTGTTTGTCTTAAAACAATTCGGTTATTAGATAATCAGCATGGCATCTCCATACGAGGAGAAATTGTATTTTTCTTTTACGGCAACTTTATATGCTTCCATTACAAAATCATATCCGCCAAAGGCTGCTGCTTGCATTAACAAGGTAGATTTCGATTTATGAAAATTTGTAATCATACAGTTGGCGATACTAAATTCATGAGGAGGAAAAATAAATGTATGTGTCCATCCTTCAAAATTATTCATTTCTCCACTTGTAGAAACTGAAGACTCTAGGGTACGCATTACTGTAGTACCAACAGCACAAATTCTTTTCTTACTTGCCATGGCTTCATTAATTCTTGAAGCTGTTTCTACAGAGATATTGATTTTTTCAGAATCCATTTTATGTTTCGACAAATCCTCTACCTCAACAGAACTAAATGTACCTAGACCAACATGTAGTGTTACTTCAGGAAAATCAATTCCTTTGATCTCTAAACGTCTCATTAAATGTTTAGAAAAGTGCAATCCCGCAGCTGGCGCTGCAACAGCACCTTCATGTTTTGCATAAATTGTTTGAAAACGTTCTGCATCTGATTCTTCTACGTCTCTTTCAAACTCTTTTGGCAAAGGAGTTTCTCCCAATTCTAATAATTTTTCTCTAAACTCTTCATAAGAACCATCAAACAAGAAACGTAAGGTTCTTCCTCTAGAAGTTGTATTGTCAATTACTTCTGCAACCAAACTATTATCTTCTCCAAAAAACAATTTGTTTCCAATTCTAATTTTACGTGCAGGATCTACCAAAACATCCCACAATCTATTTTCTGCATTTAGTTCTCTCAACAAGAAGACTTCGATACGCGCACCTGTTTTTTCTTTATTTCCGAACATTCTTGCTGGAAATACTTTTGTATTGTTTAAAACCATTACATCTCCTTCGTCAAAATAGTCGATAAGGTCTTTAAACAGTTTGTGTTCAATCGATTGGTCTTTTCTGTTCAACACCATTAAACGTGCTTCGTCTCTATGCTCAGATGGATATTTTGCTAATAACTCTTCTGGCAAGTCAATATTAAAATGCGATAATTTCATATGATTATTTTTCTAAGAATGCTGGCAAATATACAACATCGAGGTAGGCGTTGTCAAGTGTTTTGCTGATTAATTTATTTGAAAACCAATCTGTTGCAAATCTTTCCAAAAATCACGATACGATTTTGTCACCACATCCGCTTCTAAAATATGGATGGGAACTTTCAATGCCAACGGTGCAAAAGCCATTGCCATTCTGTGATCTTTATAGGTTTCTATAGAGATATTTGGTTGAATTTTTTTGCTTTGTTTCAAGTCCAAACTGCTGTCTGTTACAGAAATCAAAGCACCCAATTTTGTCAGCTCATTTTCTAAAGCAACCAATCGATCTGTTTCTTTTATTTTCAACGTATGCAAACCCGATAGTGAACAGGCAATTCCCAAACCAAAACAAGTTACTACAATTGTTTGGGCTATGTCTGGCGCGTTTTTCAAATCCAACACTAACAATTTTTCGTTCACAGTACTTTCTTTCACCAACGTGATGGAGTTTTCTTCAAAAATAGTTTCAACACCAAAGTGCTTGTAAATTTCTGCCAAACAAGAATCTCCTTGTAGGCTGTCTTTTTTATAAGATGATAGCTGAATTTTTGATCCTATTTCACTCAAAGCAACAATGCTATAAAAATAAGAAGCAGAACTCCAATCAGATTCAACAACGATGGTTTTTTTTGCTAAAGTTGTCTTTGGGTTTACCCGTATCAGTGTCCCTTCAAAAACGGCATCAATATCTAAGGTATTTAACAAACTCAACGTCATGTTAATATACGGAACAGAAGTGATTTCTCCCAACAATTCAATTTCTAAACCATTTGGCAAACTCGCAGCAATTAACAACAAGGCAGAAATATATTGACTGCTCACATTTCCTTCAATTTGAACCGTGTTTTTCTGAAGTTGTTTTCCTTTTATTCTGATTGGCGGATAGCCAACCTTGTTTTCATAAGAAATCTCTGCTCCCAACTCTTTCAAGGCATCCACCAATATTTGTATCGGTCTGTTTTGCATTCTCTCAGAGCCCGTAAGTACAGTTTCTCTTCCTTCTTGAACAGAAAAATAAGCTGTTAAAAAGCGCATGGCAGTTCCGGCATGACCAATATCAACCAACATCTCTTCTGTTGATAAAGCATGTTGCAAATGTTGAGAATCATCTGAATCTGAACAATTTTCTATTTGTAAGCCCTCCATTAGTTGCTGTAAAATCAACAACCTATTTGATTCACTTTTAGAACCCGAAATGGTTATTTTAGCGTTGAATCCTGAATGCGAAGTGTTAAATTCTCTGTTAAATTGTAACTTCAATTGCGTGTGTATTTTTAGATTTCTTATCTTTCAAAATCAAAACGAATCAACTATGAAAAAACTTACCTTACTTGTATTTTTACTTTTGACTTCTATCAACTACAAAGTTAACGCTCAAAAGAATACTACCAAATTTTCAGAAGAAAATTATAGCTCCATAAAATGGAGAAATATCGGACCCTTTAGAGGAGGCAGAAGTGCTGCTGTTACTGGAGTTCAAGGCAAAGCCAATTTATTTTATATGGGCGCTACCGGAGGAGGCCTTTGGAAAACTACTGATGCCGGAAACTCTTGGTCGAATATTTCTGACGGTTTCTTCGGAGGATCTGTTGGAGCTGTTGCTGTAAGCGAATGGGACAACAATGTAATTTACGTAGGAAACGGAGAAGTTACTATCCGTGGAAATGTCTCTTCTGGTGATGGTATTTGGAAATCTGTCAACGCTGGTAAAACATGGAAACACATGGGCTTGCCAAATTCAAGGCATATTCCTAGAATAAAAATTCATCCAAAAAATGCTGACATTGTATATGCGGCAGTTCTTGGAGACCTTTATAAATCTTCTGATGAACGTGGTATATACAAATCTGTAAATGGTGGTGACACTTGGAGAAAAGTACTATTCGTAAACAACAATGCAGGAGCGGTAGATCTAATTATCGATCCAAACAATGCACGAATTTTATATGCGACTACGTGGAATGTTCGAAGAACTCCGTATAGTTTATCAAGTGGCGGTAAAGGTTCTGCATTATGGAAAAGTACAGATGGCGGTGACACTTGGAAAAACATTTCAACAAACAAAGGGCTTCCTGATGGTGTTTGGGGAATTAGCGGTGTAACCGTTTCTCCTGTAAATTCGGATATTGTTTGGGCATTGATAGAAAATAAAAAAGGCGGAATTTATAAATCTGTAGACGCAGGTAAAACGTGGAAACTCATCAATAAAGAACGAAAACTAAGACAACGTGCTTGGTACTATACACGCTTGTATGCTGACACTCAAGATGAAAATATTCTGTACGTTTTAAACGTGCGTTATCATAAATCTACCGATGGAGGAAAAACCTACAAGACTTTTAATGCTCCACATGGTGATCATCATGATTTATGGATTGCTCCAGAGGACAATCAACGAATGATTATTGGTGATGATGGTGGTGCACAGGTTTCTTTTGATGCTGGAGTTAATTGGAGTACCTATCACAATCAACCCACCTCTCAATTTTATAGAGTTACCACAGACAATCATTTTCCTTATCGTATTTATGGAGCACAGCAAGACAATTCTGCCATCAGAATCTCTCATAGAACTGGTGGACGGTTTATCACAGAAAAAGATTGGGAATCTACTGCTGGAGGAGAAAGTGCACATATTGCTATAGATCCAACAAATAATGACATTGTATATGGTGGAAGTTATGGTGGTTTTTTAACCAGAGTCAATCATAAAACCAAAGACATTAGAGCTATCAATGTTTGGCCAGATGACCCAATGGGACACGGTGCAGAAGATTTTAAATACCGTTTTCAATGGAACTTTCCAATTCTATTTTCTCCACATCAAAAAAATAAATTATACGCAGCTTCTAACCATTTACATGTTACCTATAATGAAGGAGAGTCCTGGGAGGTTATCAGTCCAGATTTAACAAGAAACGACCCAACAACATTAAAATCTTCTGGAGGTCCAATTACACAAGACAATACAGGAGTTGAATATTACGGAACTATTTTTGCCGTGGCTGAATCTTCATTAGAAGAAAATTTAATTTGGACAGGTTCTGATGATGGCTTGGTGCATTTGACAAGAGATGGAAAAACATGGAAAAATGTAACGCCTAAAAAAATGCCAGAATGGATGATGATCAATGCGATTGAAGTAGATCCATTTCAAAAAGGAAGTGCTTATATTATTGGAACTCGATATAAATTAGGCGATTACAAACCTTATATTTACAAGACTGAAAACTATGGTAAATCTTGGAAACTTATTGTAAATGGCATCGACAATGAAGCTTTTACAAGAGTGATGAGAACGGACCCGAAGCGCAAAGGATTGTTATATGCGGGAACAGAAAAAGGCATGTATGTTTCTTTTAACGACGGTAAAAATTGGCAAGCGTTTCAATTGAACCTACCCATTGTTCCGATTACCGATTTAGCGGTAAAAAACGACAATTTAATTGCGGCAACTCAAGGGCGTTCTTTTTGGATTGTTGACGATTTAACACCCTTACATCAATTAACAACAGCATCGGTAAAAGAAAAAACATTCCTATACAAACCCAAGGCTAGTTATCAATTGGGTGGTGGCAATGGCAGAACTTCAAAAACTGCTGGAACCAATCACCCAGGAGGTGTTGCTATTCACTATTTGATCAAAGAATTCAACAAAAAAGATACCGTTACCTTGTCTTTTTATGATGCTCAACAAAAGTTGATTCAAAAATTCAGCAACCATCCGAATACCAAAAAGAAGGAGAGAAAATTCACTTTAAAAAAAGGAAGTAATGTCTTTTATTGGAACATGATGTATCCCTCCGCAGAAAAAGTAAAAGGCATGATTTTATGGTGGGCATCTTTAAGTGGACCTATGGCTTTACCCGGAAATTACACGGTTGAATTGTCAGCAAATAATATGACGAAATCATCGGGTTTTGAAATTTTAAAGAACCCTGTTTCTGAAACTTCTTTGACAGACATGAAACTACAATTTGATTTTATCATGGAGATTAGAGATAAAGTCACCGAAATTCACAAAGCGCTAAAAAATGTGACAAAGATCAAAAAACAAATTGGCGCTTTAAAAAATTCTATTTCTGATAAAAAGAAACACAAAGAATTGATTGATTTCGCAAATGGATTGTCTAAAAAATTGACAAAAATTGAAACTACGTTATACCAAACAAAGAGTAAGAGTAACCAAGATCCATTAAATTTCCCAATTCGGTTGAACAATAAATTGGCACATTTAAACTCCTTAACAAGAATGGGAAGTTATAAGCCAACTCAGCAAGCAATTGCTTTTAAAAATGAAATCACAAAAAAAATTGACACCGAACTGAAAAAGCTCTACACCTTATTTACGGTTGATGTGAAAACACTCAACAAAAAAGTAAAAGACAGTCAGATTGATTTAATTCAGTTGGATTAGCCTATTGGCTATCTGGTAAAACTAAAAACCCTTCTAGTCAATAGAAGGGTTTTTAATTTTGTATCGAGAACCGAATTACACTAATTGCTATTTGGTGTTTTTAGCCGTCATCCAAATTCCATAAGCAACTGAAAACCCGATTTTATATCCGAAAAAAGGAATCCATTTTCCATCAGAAAAATGAATTTCACTTACGGCACTAAAGTTCCCTGCAAAAATATCACTCCAACTATACATCAATAACGTAACTACAACCACTAAAACAAAAAATGGAATTGCAATCCTGGTTACGTTGATGCAAAATCCGGGTGATTTAATTTTTTTTAAAAAGGTCATTATTGTAGTTTTTTATTAGAGTGATGCCTGTCGTGATCACGCTTGGTTTTTAAATCTAATTTTTTATCAAATGCGGCTTCTAAATCGATTCCTGTTTGGTTTGCCAAACACAATACCACAAACAATACATCTGCCAGCTCTTCCCCTAAATCTTTGTTTTTATCGCTTTCTTTTTCGCTTTGCTCACCATATCTGCGTGCAATAATTCGCGCCACTTCTCCAACCTCTTCGGTTAACTGCGCCATATTGGTCAACTCGTTAAAATAACGAACACCGTGTGCTTGAATCCACTCGTCAACCTGCGCTTGTGTACTTTTGATACCCATTGTAAAACTGATTTAAAATAGATTTCAAAGATAGGTTTTCTTTCTGCAAGTTTTTCTATGAAGAATGTTAGTTTTCTTTTTATCATATAAAAATACTAACTTAGCAACGATTCATCTCTTATCCATTGACATCAAATAAAATGGAAATTTTAAAAACAGACTTAAGCAGATTCAAATCAATTAAAGATTTTCCTTATAAAGAAAATTACATTGATTTTGATGAAATGCAAATGCATTATGTAGATGAAGGAGAGGGAGAAACTATTCTTGCATTACACGGTTTACCAAGTTGGTCATATTTGTACAGAAAGTTTATTCCCATTTTAAACAATTATAGATTTATTGCTCCAGACTTAATTGGTTTTGGAAAATCAGATAAAATAGTTGGATGGAAAAACTATTCTTTCGAACTGCATTTTAAATCACTTGAAAATTTAATAAATAAACTCGAACTAAATGACATAACTTTAATTGTTCATGACTGGGCTGGTTTACTGGGATTAAGTCTCTTGGGGGAGCACCAAGAAAAGATCAAACAAGTTGTAATTTTGAATACTTTCTTACCAGTTGGCGAACCTTTACCATTCAAGCTGAAAGTATATAAAAAAGTCATGAGGCTAATCCCTTCATTCCCTGTTGGTATGATTATGCAAAGAGTAACATTTAATAAATTACCTAAACACATCATTGAAGCTTATGAAGCACCATACCCAAATAAAAAACACAAAGATGGAGCCTATGCTTTCCCTCAATTATTACCAAATAAACCAACAGATTACGGTGTAACAAGATTAAAAAAAGCAAAAGAAATATTGTCAAAATGGACAAAACCTGCTTTAGTGATGTTCTCTGACAAGGATACAGTCTTTACACCACTTTATGATTTCTTTATAAACTTAATTCCCTCAAGTCAACAACATGAAAAAATCGTAATCAAAGACGCTGGTCATTTTTTACAAGAAGATAAAGGAGAAGAAATTGCAGTTCTCATTGACCGTTTTATAAAAGGTGAATTAAAAAAAGTTACTAATCATGTATAAAAAACTTAGAGTCAAGAGAAATATAATATAGGTGTAAAATTACGACCTCTTTAACATCCCCAAAAATTCATTTCTGTCAATTTCTCTAGCGCCCAAACTTGCCAGATGCTCATTATACACTTGGCAATCAATAAGCTTGTAATCATGATGTTGCACCAAATGAATAAATGCCAATTTAGACACATTACTTACCTTACTAAACATACTTTCTCCACAAAAAACCGATCCCAAATCAACGCCGTACAAACCACCTACTAACTCTTCATCATGCCACACTTCAATAGATTTTGCAATTCCTTTTTTATGTAGATTGATATAGGCTTGTTCCATATCATCCGTAATCCAAGTCCCAAACTCTTCATTACGCTCAATATTTTTACAGTTGTAAATCACTTCTTCGAAGGCTTGATTTTCGGTAATTATAAATTCTTTTTTCCGAAGTACTTGCCGCATTGATTTGGTAATTTTTAATTCTTCTGGAAACAAAACCATTCTTTCAGGTGGACAATACCAAACAATAGGTTCTCCTTCAAAAAACCAAGGAAAAATTCCGTTGTTGTAGGCATGCGTCAATCTTTCAACAGACAAATCGCCTCCTAAAGCAATAACACCATCATCTGAGGCTGTTTCTGGAACGGGAAAATCAATACTATCTGTAAGCCAAATCATCCTATTATTTTCTATCTTATTTTTTCAATCGCTAAAATAGCAAACATTTTAAGTACATTCGTACAACTAACTTCAAACATCTATGAAACAGCTCTTTTACTTTTCCATTTTAAGCCTCTTCTTTTTAGGTTGTAATCCCTTAGAAAAACCTCAAAATCAGCAAAAACCAAACATCATCTATTTTTTAGCTGACGATTTGGGCTATGGAGATCTTGGTGTGTATGGACAAGAAAAAATTAAGACTCCAAATATAGATGCACTCGCAAAAAACGGAATGTTATTTACACAACACTACACAGGTGCTCCGGTTTGCGCTCCTGCTAGATATGTGTTTTTAACGGGGAAACACACAGGACATGCTTTTATCAGAGGAAATGATGAATGGGACGAACGAGGTGATGTTTGGGATTATGCAAAAGTATTCGAAGACCCTAGTTTAGAAGGACAACGACCTATTCCGGCAGGAACAGTTACTTTAGGAACCGAGTTAAAAAAAGCGGGATATGCAACTAGTATTTTAGGGAAATGGGGGCTTGGCGCTCCTGCAACAGAAGGAGTTCCTTCTTTACAGGGTTTTGATTATTTCTACGGATACAATTGTCAACGACAAGCACATAATTTATACCCATCACATTTATGGGAGAATACCAATAAAATTTTATTAGATAATGAACTCGTAAAACCAGGCACTCCTTTAGATCCAATGGCAGATCCAAATGATGATAAGAGTTATTCATTGTATACACAAAAAGAATATGCGCCAGATGTAATTCATCAAAAGGCTTTGACGTTTATTAAAGAACATAAAGACCAGCCATTTTTTATGTATTACGCCTCGCCATTACCTCATGTACCATTGCAAGTGCCAACAGAATATATTGATTACTATAAAAAACTCTTTGGTGCTGAAAAGCCATATACTGGCAAGAGTTATTTTCCAAACAAACATCCAAGAGCAACCTATGCTGCAATGGTTAGCTATTTAGATGCTCAAGTAGGTGAAATTATTGAAGAGCTCAAAAAGCAAGGTGTTTATGAAAATACAATTATCATTTTCTCTAGTGATAATGGTCCTACTTATACTGGTGGCGTAGATGCAAATTTTTTTAACAGCGCCAGGCCTTTTTCAAATGCATATGGAAGAACAAAAGGATTTGTGTATGAAGGCGGAATTCGAATTCCGCTAATTGCAAGTTGGCCAAATAAGATAAAGGCAGGTACAAGAACTGATCATATTTCTGCTTTTTATGATATGATGCCTACTTTTTGTGATATTGCTGGAGTTGCCCCTCCAAAAGACATTGATGGCATTAGCTTTAAACCGATTTTGATAGGAAAAGAACAAACGAATCACGATTTTTTATATTGGGAATTCCCAAGCTACCAAGGACAACAAGCAGTACGAATGGGGAAATGGAAAGGAATTCGTAAAAATATTTTTAAAGGAAATTTAGACATTGAATTGTACAATTTAGAGACCGACATCAAAGAATCAAATGACCTGTCTAAAACATATCCAAAAATTGTAAGCGCTATCGATAGCATTATGAAAACGGAACATACTCCTGCAGAAAACACTACTTTTAGGATGCAGCAATTAGGAGATAAATAACCGTATGTAAAAACAAAAAAGCAGCTTCGATAGATATCGAAGCTGCTTTTTTTTAGGTTGTATACTCTTTCTTAGAAAGGTAAATCGTCTGGCTCAGCATCATTCGTAGTTGCTGCTGGCTGAAATTGATCTGCTGGTGGTAAATCTTGTGGAGCTGCAGCTTGAACACCTTCAATTCTCCATCCTTGAATGGCATTGAAATACTTTGCAACACCTTCTGGATTGATCCATTCTCTACCGCGTAAGTTGATAGAAACTTTTACATCTTGTCCAACAGCATAACTGTTTAATAAATCACATTTATCTTGTACAAATTCGATCATGATCATTTGTGGATATTGTTCGTCAGTAGTCACTACCAATTCACGTTTTCTAAATCCGCTAGCACCAAATGTTTGCTCGTCGTTGATCAATTTAATTTTTCCAATAACTTCCATATTCTATTCTTCTCTATTTAATTAAAAGTACTTTCCAAGCACTTTCTGTATCATTCGAATTCAAAAATGCTTTCGCAAATGTATGTTTTTTTGTCATTTCTAACCCCATAAACTGCGGATTGTCTTTTGCAAAGTTATCAACATTTTCTTGACTTGGTAATTGCGTTACATTTCCTAACATCCCCAAATCATTTCCTGTTAAAATTTCACTATTTCTAATGGCTACTGGGATCGCATCAACCCCCATTCCAAGTGTAGAGATTGGTTTTGGTATTTCAAAAAAACCTTCTTTTGCCCTCGAATAATAACTTCCTCCTGCTCTTGCAACCAAATCTATTTTATGTTGATCTATCGCTCCATTTTCATCCAATACCTTTTCATTGATGTGTAGTTTTACCACTTCACAAACAATTAAATTCCCTGCACCACCTTCATTTCCTAAATGAATAACATCTGTAACCTTACATTCAAATTGTACTGGAGATTCTGCTACTCGAAATGGCTGCACCGCATCCGATTTCAACATCGCAAATCCTGCTTTTTCAAATTCATTAACTCCCTGCGGATATTCTGAACTACTCAATGACATTTGATGTACCATTTCATAACTCACCACATTAATGACCACTTCTTTGGTTTCCATGGCATTTTCTAACGTATGTTTTGTTGTGTTTCCTCGTACCCTTCGTGCCGGAGAAAATATCATCACTGGCGGATTGGCACTAAACACATTAAAAAAACTAAATGGTGATAAATTTGGGTTTCCATCAGCATCCATTGTGCTCGCAAAAGCAATAGGTCTTGGCGCTACTGCACTTAATAAATATCCATGCAATTTAGACGTCGGAATTTCTTTGGGATCTATAGAAATCATTTTTTATCTGTTTATTCGTGCTGTAAATATACTATCATTTTATAAAATGGGTTATGTTATAATATAGTTTATATTTGAGGAATGAGTTTTTTTAAAAATACATTGTGGCTAAAACGAATTGTCATTTTTAGTTCGTTTATTATTGTTTCTCTGATTCTTTGGAACACCTATATTTTCTTTCAAAAATTTAAAGAAGAAGAACGTGCTAAAATAGAAAGTTATGCTGCTGCTATTGAAGAACTAGAAACACGAGACTTGAAGTCTAGTGTTACCTTACCACTAAAAATAATCCAACAAACAAGTAACATTCCTTTAATTTTAGTCCATGAAGACGGACGGATAAAAGAATGGTACCATTTGGACTCTATAAAAGCATTACGTCCTAATTATGTTGCAAATCAATTGGCAAAAATGAAAAAACAAAACCAGCCAATTGTAATAGAATACGATGGAACTACAGAATATGTTTACTATCGTGATTCTGACTTGTTGAACAAATTAACTTATTATCCACTTGCGCTCATTTTGATTTTGGTCTTATTTCTAACGATTGTTTACATGGTTTTTAAATCGAATAAGATTGCCGAACAAAATAAACTGTGGACAGGAATGGCCAAGGAAACTGCGCATCAAATCGGCACACCGTTGTCTTCTTTATTGGGATGGATTGCAATTTTAAAAATGGAAAAATCGAATGACAAGTATGTACATGAAATTGAAAAAGATGTGCATCGATTAAACACCATTGCAGAACGGTTTTCTAAGATCGGCTCTGTTCCTACATTGAAAAAACAAAACGTCACCGCCATTAGTAAAACCTCTTTTGAATATTTAAAATCGAGAAGCTCAAAACAAATTCAGTTTTCTTTTTCTGCTCCCCAGGAGGAGCTACTTGTAAACACTAACAAGGAATTGTTTGGCTGGGTAATTGAAAACTTGATAAAAAATGCCATTGATGCTATACAGGGAAAAGGCGCATTGAGTTTGACAATTGAAAACGCTCAAAAAAACGTAAAAATTACCCTTTCAGATACGGGAAAAGGAATCCGAAAAAAGGAATTCAAGCAAATTTTCAACCCTGGATTTACCAGTAAAAAACGCGGATGGGGATTGGGTTTATCTCTTTCTAAAAGAATTATCGAAGAGTATCATAACGGGAAAATTTTTGTGAAAAACTCGGAGATAAACAAAGGAACTAGCATTCAAATTACACTGAGCAAAACTCTTTAAAAGTTAGCTTGAATTTCTGCTGCCAATGCAACAAATTCTTCGTGCTGCATGGGTGTTTTTTTTGCTGTAAAATTAATATCACTCACGCTATTAATCGGAATTAAGTGCACATGCGCATGAGGCACTTCTAAACCAACAACAGTCATTCCAATTCTATTACAAACAACCGTTTTCTCTAATGCTTTGGCTACTTTATTTACAAACTGCATCAAGCCCTCATAGGTTTCTATGTCTAAATCAAAAAGCTTGTCGACTTCTTTTTTAGGAACCACCAAAGTATGTCCTTTTGCATTTGGATTGATATCTAAAAACGCATAAAAGTTTTCGTCTTCTGCAATTTTATACGAAGGAATATCACCATTGATAATTTTAGTAAAAACACTACTCATAGCCATTCAATTTAAGAATCCGTTCTTCAAAAATAAAAAACGCTTTGCAAATGCAAAGCGTTTCATCGATTTTATATAAAAAGAATTTTCAAATGCTATCTCGAAATTTCAACAATTTCAAATTTCATAATGCCGTTTGGCACTTGCACTTCTGCAATCTCTCCTACTTTCTTACCTAATAACCCTTTTCCAATTGGAGAATTTACAGCCAATTTTCCATTTCTAATATCTGTTTCAGAATCTGCCACCAATGTATAAGTGAACTCCATATTGTTTACAGTGTTTTTAATTTTCACCACAGAATGGATTAATATTTTTGAAGCATCTAACTGAGATTCATCAATAATTCTAGCACTTGCAACTACATTTTTTAATTTTGCAATTTTAAATTCTAAGTGAGATTGCTCTTCTTTTGCAGCATGATACTCTGCATTTTCACTCAAATCACCTTTGTCTCTTGCGTCTGCAATTTCTTGTGTAACTCTAGGTCTTTCAAACTGCTCTAATTGATGTAATTCGTCTTTCAGCTTTTTAAGCCCTTCTGCTGTATAATAGGATACCTCGCTCATCGTCTTGTTTTTAAAATACAAAATCTCATTGCCGTTTTATCAGAATGAGATTCATTCGCAAATGTACAAAATATTTGTAACTTGCCTTCGTTTTTAATAAAAACTCATTTATAAACATGAAAAAACTTTTTTTCATAGTAACAACAATTATCCTCTTTAGCAGTTGCTCTGTAGATACACAAAACAACGACTTGTTGCCTAATATTCCTGTAAATGAATCCATCAATTTAGAATTACCACAATACATCGACTTACAAGTTCCTGGCGGATGGGTATATACTTCAGGAGGCATAAAAGGAATCATTGTCTATAATGTTAACGGAACCGAATTTAAAGCTTTTGAAAGAGCTTGTCCGTCAAATGATTGTGCTACACCCATGGAATTTAATGGCAGCACAACATTAAAATGCGCTTGTGATGACAGTGAATATAGTATTTTAGACGGTTCTTCTCAAACAATTGGAAACACCTTTTCAGCCAGAGAATATTTAGTTACCCGTTCAAGTAGCGCTACTTTACGAATCTCCAACTTTTAATTGCTCTATAACAAATAGATTGTTATTTTTGCGATAACAAACAGAACTCAACAAGCAACGTGAAAAATTATTTTTCTTCCGATTTTAAATTAGGCGTTTTAGGCGGTGGTCAATTGGGAAGAATGCTCTTAGCTGAAACCAAAAAATTCGACATTTATACCGTTATTTTAGATACCTCTCCCGATGCTCCTTGTGCTCAAATTTGTAATGAATTTCATGTAGGAAGTTTGTTAGATTTTGATACGGTTTATAACTTCGGGAAAAAGGTAGATGTATTAACCATTGAAATAGAGCATGTAAATACAGAGGCTTTATATCAGCTAGAAAAGGAAGGTGTTAAGATATATCCACAACCTTCTGTTATAGAAATCATACAACACAAAGGGAAACAAAAAGACTTCTTTGTACAGCATCAAATTCCAACCTCTCCACATCATCGCTTTATAACTATCGCAGATTTAAATCTCGCATTTAAAAACAACGCATTGGAATTGCCTTTTGTCTGGAAATCTGCTCAATTTGGTTATGATGGAACAGGGGTGAAAATAGTGCGAACTATTGATGACATTGAAAACTTAGCAGATACAGATTGTATTGTCGAGAAATTGATTCCATTTAAAAATGAATTGGCAGTTATTGTTGCACGAAATGCTGATGGTGAGACCAAAACATATCCTGTTGTAGAAATGGAATTTCATCCAGAAGCTAATCAAGTAGAATATGTGATTTGCCCAGCTAGAATCGACAACAGCATTTCTGAAAAAGCACAAGAAGTGGCTTTGCAAGTAGCTGATGCTTTTAAGCATGTTGGCGTATTGGCGGTAGAATTATTTCAAACTCATGATGACAAAATTTTGGTCAATGAGGTAGCGCCAAGAACTCATAATTCTGGGCATTATAGTATCGAAGCGAGTTATACCAATCAGTTTGAACAACATCTTAGAACTATTTTAAACTTACCTTTAGGAGCTACAGAAAGTAAAGTTGCCGGAATTATGGTAAATTTGGTGGGTGAAGAAGGTTTTACTGGCGATGTTATGTATGAAAACATTGAAGATATTTTAAAAATAGACGGTGTAACTCCGCATATTTATGGAAAAAAAGTCACCAAGCCTTTTCGTAAAATGGGACATGTAACCATTGTACATGAAAACGTAGACAAAGCAAGAGAAATTGCTCAAAAAGTAAAAGAAACAGTTCGAGTAATCAGTAAAAACAAGGCATAAAAAATAAATTTAAACAACAACTATGGTAGGGATTATAATGGGAAGCGATTCAGATCTTCCAATCATGCAAGAAGCAATTACTGTTTTAGAAAGTTTTGACATTCCGTTTGAAGTAGATATTGTTTCTGCACACAGAACGCCTGAGAAATTAGTTGATTATGCAACAAACGCTCACAAAAGAGGCCTCAAAGTTATTATTGCAGGTGCTGGTGGTGCTGCGCATTTACCAGGAATGGTTGCCTCTATGAGTCCGTTGCCAATTATTGGTGTTCCTGTAAAAAGCAGAAATTCTATTGACGGTTGGGATTCTATTTTATCCATTCTTCAAATGCCTGGTGGAGTTCCTGTAGCAACTGTTGCTTTAGATGGCGCAAAAAATGCTGGAATTTTAGCCGCACAAATTATTGGCACTTCCGACAAATGTGTCTTAGACAAAATAGTTGCTTACAAAGAAGGCTTAAAACTCAAAGTAGAAAAAGCTTCTGAACGTGTAAAGAGGTAATTGCACAAAACAATATACAACCCTCACCAAGTTTTCAAAGCCTGTGAGGGTTTCTTATAAAAAAATTTCACTCCCATTAATCTGAATTTTAAATTGATGAATCCATTATTACAAGATTTCAACACGGCGCCTTTTTCTAAAATTGCTTACAACGATTACAAACCGGCCTTTAAAAAAGGAATTGAAATCGCCAAAAAAGAAATTGACCATATTGTCTTAAATACGGGGGACCCAACTTTTGAAAACACGACAGTTGCCTTAGATGCTACAGGAGAAAAACTGAATCGAATTAGCAGTATTTTTTTCAACGTAAACGCTGCCGAAACTTCGGATGAGATTCAAAAAATAGCCAAAGAAATTTCTCCTTGGCTGAGCGAATTTAAAAACGACATTACCTTAAACGAAGCACTGTTTGCTAGAGTAAAATCGGTGTATGACATAAAAGACGAATTGAAACTAACTCCTGAACAACAAACACTGTTAGAAAAACAATACAAAGGGTTTGCAAGAAATGGTGCTAATTTAAACGACACTGACCAAACTGTATTGCGAAAAATTGATGCTGAATTATCAAAATTAGCTTTACAATTTGGAGAAAATGTATTGGCAGAAACCAATGCTTTTGAATTGCATCTTACAGAAGAATCTCAACTTTCAGGATTGCCAGAAAGCGTCAAAGAGGCTGCACATTTACTAGCGACTCAAAAAGAAAAGGACGGTTGGATTTTTACTTTAGATTATCCAAGCTATATTCCGTTTATGACCTATGCTGACGATAGAGAATTACGAAAACAATTCGCAATTTCAGCAGGTAAAAAAGCCTTTCAAGACAATGAATTTAACAACGAGAAAATTGTTTTAGACATTGTAAAACTACGGCATCAAAGAGCCAATTTACTAGGCTACAAAACCCATGCTCATTTTGTATTGGAAGAACGCATGGCTGAAACACCAGAAAAAGTACTTTCTTTTTCAAAAGACATGCTTAAAAAGGCAAAACCTGCAGCGAAGAAAGAATTTGAAAACTTAGAAGAATACGCAAAGAAACTAGACGGAATTGATCAACTTCAAAAATGGGACAGTGCCTATTATTCAGAGAAATTAAAGAAAGAACTCTTTAATTTAGATCAAGAATTGCTAAAACCTTATTTCCAATTAGAACATGTAATTGACGGTGTTTTTACCATCGCCAACAAATTATACGATCTTCAATTCGAAGAAGTCTTTAACATTGACACCTATCACGAAGAGGTAAAAACCTACAACGTTACGGATACAAACGGAAGTGATATTGCCATTTTTTATGCCGATTTTCACCCTAGAAAAGGGAAACGAAATGGTGCTTGGATGACCTCCTACAAGCCACAGCAAATCAAGAACGGCATCAATGAACGTCCACATATTTCTATTGTGTGTAACTTTACAAAACCAACTGAAACAACACCTTCTTTATTAACGTTTAATGAAGTAACAACCTTGTTTCACGAGTTTGGTCATGCCTTACACGGCATGCTAGCCAACACCACATATAGCAGCTTGTCTGGAACTTCTGTTTCTTGGGATTTTGTAGAATTACCAAGTCAAGTGCTAGAAAATTGGTGTTTTGAAAAAGAGGCGCTAGAATTATTTGCCAAACATTATAAAACTGGAGAGACCATTCCGATGGAATATGTCAAAAAAATCAAAGAATCAGCAAGTTTCCATGAAGGAATGCAAACTTTACGACAATTAAGTTTTGGATTGCTAGATATGGAATGGCATGGCGGTGAATCTCCAGAAACAATACAGTCTGTAAAGGTTTTTGAAAACAACGCTTTCTCAGAAACCCAATTGTTTCCTGATGTTGCAGAAAACTGCATGAGTACTGCGTTTTCTCATATTTTTCAAGGTGGATATTCTGCAGGATATTATTCTTATAAATGGGCAGAAGTATTAGACGCAGATGCTTTTGAATACTTTTTAGAAAAAGGAATTTTTAATAAAGAAGTGGCAACTAAATTTAAAGAACATGTGCTCTCTAAAGGTGGAACAGAAAAACCGATGGAGCTCTACAAACGCTTTAGAGGAAAAGCACCAAAGCCAGACGCCTTGTTAAAACGTGCTGGACTTATTTAGTCTTTATTTCTATAAAATCAACTTTTTTACAATACGCTTTCATTGTCTTTTATAAAAATAATGTCTATTTTTATTGAAATTCATTTCAATGAAAAAGTTATTTCTTCTATTCTTCTTAGTTTCAGTTGTATCAAATGCTCAGGTTATTATAAAAGGTCGTGTTGTTTCTTTTCATGGAAAATTTTTAGAAGGAGCTTCCGTATATTTAAATAACACAACCATTGGAGTGTATACAGATGAAGAGGGGAATTTTGAATTCAGACTCAGAGAAGGAACCTATCATATAATTGTATCTTTTATGGGTTATAAAACAGTTCAATATTCACTAAATACTACTAAAAACACAAACCCACTAATTTTTAAATTACTCCCTGAAACTACTGTATTAGATGAAGTATTCCTTAAAAAAACAAGATATGACAATGAATGGAAATACAATTTATCACGCTTTAAACAAGCCCTTTTAGGAAGAACAATGCTCGCTAAAAAATGCAAAATTCTAAATCCTAAAGTATTGCATTTTGAATTTGACCATAAAACAGGAACACTTACTGCCGAAATTAGAGAACCATTAAAAATTAAACATAAAGGGTTGGGCTTTCTTATTACTTATGATATGATTGACTTCACATTAGAAAAAAGCCGATTATCGTATTTAGGATATACAAAATATGAGAATTTAAGTGGAGGGGAAAGAAAACAAAAACGTTGGAAAAAAAACAAATTAAAAGCATTTAACGGTTCTCGTATGCATTTTGTAAGAAGTTTACGCAATCAGAATTTAAAAGAAGAAGGCTTTGTTGTAAATCAATTTAAAAGGGTTTTAAATGCTGAGAGGCCCTCTGAAGAGGCCATAAAAAAAGCCAGACAATTGATACGTCTAAACGGGGGTTTAATAACTTTTGAAAAAAAATTAACGAATCCTAAAACCCCGCTCGATTCAGCTATTAGCACCTTAAAAAAATCCCGCCTTCCTAAATATCGAGATTTTCTATACAAACAGAATGTTCCGTATTCTGACATGATTTTGATTTTTGAAAAAAATATTTTAATACAATTTAAAGACTATTTGTCAATCATTTACACCAAGGAACCCGAAGAAAAAAATTACATGCAAAACAACTTTTTAAATAGAAGAAAGGCCTTAGATGTACAAACTTCGGCGATAACAATGCTCACTAAAACTGCCATTTTAGACCCATCTGGAGATATTAGAAACCCCTTAGATATTTTTTCTGAAGGTTATTGGAGTTATGAGCAGTTTGCAGATTTACTGCCTTTGGATTACAATCCTCCAAAAAAGAATTGAAATAACTAGCAACTAAACACTGCTACTGAATACGATTCTTCGCTTCAATCCACTTGCTCATGTACTTGGTGCTTTGCAGTGTTTGGTATTGCAACAAGCTCCCCATAAAATTAAGTGTTCGATGCTCTTTTAGATTTTCTTGAACAGCATTTATATGGGCAATAAATGGTGGCTCTAGTTGCTCTTTGTCATACAACTGATTGATAATTTCAATTCCGTTTTTCTGTGCCTTTTTCCATACTTTTTTATGGGTATACAATTCCACAGCGTTGTTTACAAAATCAGTAAGATCATCGCTAACAAATCCATTCCAAGGTAACTTTTCATGCATTCCTTCGGCGCCAATTGCAGTCGTTACACTTGGCGTTCCACAAACCATTGCTTCGGTGAGTTTTCCTTTGATTCCAGCTCCAAATCGTAAAGGAGCTAACACTACTTTACTGTTTTGTACAATTTCTTTTGCGTCTACCGCATAGCCTTTTATACAAAATCCTTCTTTGGGATTGTGCAACTCCAATATCTGTTGCGTTGGATATGCGCCATAGACATGCAATTCTGCAGTTGGTAATTGTTTTCGGATCTTTTTCCAAAGAGTATTTTTTAATTGCAAGACTGCATCCACATTGGGCGCGTGTATAAAATTACCAATCATTGTAAAATGGTTTCGGGCTTCAAAGGACTTCCAATCTTGAATGGTCTCGGAATCAATTTTTTGCAACAAAAAAGGCAGGTGGTATAAAATCTTATTATCAATTTTAAAAGTAGTTTGTAGTAGCTCCATTTCAAAAGTAGAAATAATAAGCGACAGGTCACAACGTAAAATAGCGGCAATTTCTCTTTTTGCGATGTCTGATTTCAATAGTGCATTCAATGAGAAATCAGTAGCGTTTTTAAGTGCTTCGTGACGTGTTTTTCTAAGTGCATGTAAATCTTCCGTATCTAAAACCCGAAGTGCATCTGGACAATTTTCTGCCACACGCCAACCAAATTGTTCTTCAATCATAAACCGATCAAAGAGAACTATTGAAGGCTGTAGTTCTTTTACAAAATCATCAAAAGAAGCATTGTTCAATTCAATAGAAACCTCTTCAACGCCAATGGATTTTAAATCCAAGGCCTTTTCTCCTTTTTGAGCTGTAGATGTAAAAGTAATTTTGCACTTATTTTTCAGAAACAATTCAATTAATTGCAGCATTCTACTTCCAGCTGCAGAAGAATTGGGTTCCACCCAAACAGTTCCAATAATGAGTACTTTTTTCATGCGTATGCGACTTCTAAACTAGATGAAAAATTTCAACTACAAAAAACGACAAAAAATCAACAAAAAACAATTCTTTATCAATAGGGTTCCAAATCAACAATTATTGTAAATTTGTGCCTGTTATTTGTAAAAACAAAATTCAATTATAATGAAATACGATATTATCGTTATTGGTTCTGGCCCTGGAGGTTATATTGCTGCGGTTAGAGCTTCTCAATTAGGAAAAAAAGTCGCCATTATTGAAAAATATACTGCTTTAGGCGGAACTTGTTTAAATGTTGGATGTATTCCTTCAAAAGCATTATTAGACTCTTCACATCATTATTACGATGCTGTCAATCATTTTGACACGCACGGAATTTCGATTGAAAAACCAACGTTAGATTTTACCAAAATGATTGCGCGTAAAGCGACCGTTGTTGAACAAACTTCTGGCGGAATTAAATACCTAATGGATAAGAACAATATCACTGTTTTTGAAGGATTGGGCTCTTTTGTTGATGCTACTCACGTGAAAATCACAAAGAAAGATGGCTCATCAGAAACTATTGAAGGCACAAACATCATTATTGCAACGGGCTCTAAACCTTCTTCATTGCCTTTCATTTCTATTGACAAAGAGCGTATCATTACTTCTACGGAAGCTTTAAAATTAAAAGAAATTCCTAAACATTTATTAGTGATTGGCGGTGGTGTTATTGGGCTAGAATTAGGGTCTGTTTACAAGCGTTTAGGCGCAGACGTTACTGTGATTGAATATGCTCCAAAAATTACACCAATGATGGATGCTGATGTTTCTAAAGAGTTACAGAAAGTATTAAAAAAACAAGGAATGAAATTTGCTGTTGGTCACGGAGTTAGCTCTGTGGAACGAAATGGAGATGAAGTCATTGTAAAAGCAACTGATAAAAAAGGAAGAGAAGTGGAGTTTACAGGCGACTATTGTTTGGTTGCTGTTGGACGTAAACCTTATACCGAAGGATTGGGTTTAGAAAATGCAGGAGTTGAACTCAACGACAAAAATCAAGTTAAAATTAACGAACATTTACAAACAAGTACTTCAAATATTTATGCCATTGGCGATGTTGTAGAAGGTGCTATGTTGGCACATAAAGCAGAAGAAGAAGGTGTTATTGTTGCTGAATTTTTAGCAGGACAAAAACCACATATCGATTATAATTTAATTCCAGGGATTGTGTACACATGGCCAGAAGTTGCGGCGGTTGGTAAAACAGAACAAGAATTAAAAGATGCCGGTATCGATTATAAAGCAGGAAAATTCTCTATGCGTGCCTTAGGGCGTTCTCGGGCAAGTGGAGATATTGACGGATTTGTAAAAGTATTGGCTGATACAACTACCGATGAAATTTTAGGCGTTCACATTGTTGGCGCTCGTGCTGCTGATTTAATTATGGAAGCTGCTGTAGCGATGGAATACAGAGCATCTGCAGAAGACTTGGCACGAATTTGTCATGGTCATCCAACCTATTCAGAAGCAATCAAAGAAGCTGCAAAAGCTGCTTGGGACGGAATGCCATTGAATGCGTAAAAAAGTTAATAATTATAAAAAGCCCTCATAGATTTCTAACATCTTTGAGGGCTTTTTAATTCTTTGAAATTGTAAAAAAGAGCTAGACCTTTATAAAAATTTTCTTTTTATATAAAATCGCTCCAACAATAGCATAAAAACTTACTACTGACAAGGCATAACACAAAGAAGCTAATTTATCTGAAGAAATTACGCTTGTAAAAAAAGTAGTATACAACCAACCATGTACCGTTTGAGACTCATTTATATGTGTTAAATAAAATACTTTTGAGATAAAACTAGAAGCAAAATAGATAACAATGGCATTAGACCCCACATAGTTGAAAATCTTTCCTGTAGGGATTTTTTTCACATCTGTGATATAATATAATATACTTAAGAAAATCGTTCCCCAACCTGCAGTTACCAACACAAAACTACTAGACCAAATTGCTTTATTAATAGGAAACCACAAATTCCATAAAAGTCCTAAACCTAGCATTGCTACCCCTACAATAAGCAGAAAAAAGGTTTTCATATAATTTTGAAATAGAATCATTCTCCCTATTAAAACCCCTATTAATCCAGAAGCAATTGAAGGTAATGTACTGAGTAGCCCTTCAGGATCATAATCTGATTTCCAAGTATGATTTTTCAAAAAGGTGACATCAATATAATTCGCCCAATTGTTTGGAGCTCTATCAAAAGTTGGAAAATTTCCATTGGGTAACGGAATAAAACCTAACCATATCCAATATCCCAAAAGAAGCATACAAACAATACTTAATAACGTTTTCCAATTAAAATGAATGCTTAAAATTGCTGTTATAAAAAACACGACTCCTATTCGTTGCAATACTCCAGGAATCCTAACCGTTGACAACTCCTTAACAAAAGGAACATAAGGCAAGAACACGTTTAAAAACAGTCCTAAACCTATAAGTTTTAAGCTTCTGATTCCTATTTTTTTATAGGTTTCTACATTGGGCGTTTTATTCTTATATGCAAAAGCGATTGAAGTCCCTACAATAAACAAAAAGAAAGGGAAAATTAAATCTGTTGGCGTGTATCCATGCCAGTTGGCATGTAATAAAGGAGCATAGACATGATTCCAAGTTCCAGGTGTGTTTACCAAAATCATGGCAACAATTGTAAGCCCTCTTAAAATATCTACAGATTCAACTCTTGAATTCATTTATTTCTTTATTGACTATAGTACAGTTGCTTTAATTTTATTCCAAGTTTTAAATAACAAGTATCCAGAAACAATTGCTGAAATTGTAGTGCTTACTGCTAAAGTTGTCTCTCCATAAATCCAATATCCTGTAGAAAACATACAACTGTAAATTAGCACACATCCTAACAACATGGCTATAATTCCAGACGGCACACTCCATCCTTCTTGTCTTGCTTCAATTTCAATATTTTTGCTTTTTGCTTTCACAATCACCGATTTCCATCCTGGTCCTCCGGGCTGAGTTCTCTTATAAAAACGCTCTAACACTTCTTCACTTTCTGGTTTGGTTATAAATGTAGCAATCAACCAAACAGCACTAGTTACTCCAACGACAATTAAAAACTTTGCCCAGCCAGGTAAAACCCCTGTTTCTGTATTAAATAAATATGTATCAACCGTTGGAATGGTTAAAACAAGTGAAACAATTCCTGAAGCAAACATGGCTGATATTTCACTCCACGCATTAATTCGCCACCAAAACCATCTTAAAATAAAAATCAAACCTGTTCCCGCCCCGAAAACTAACAATAGATTAAACAATTGTAGTGCGTTTTGTAATAACAATGCCAAAATAGCGCTAAGAACCATTAATACAACGGTAGAAATTCTTCCAACAGCCACCAATCTTTTTTCAGAAGCTTCAGGGTTTATTTGTTGTTTATAAAAATCAAATACGATATAGGAAGACCCCCAATTTAATTGGGTAGAAATGGTACTCATATAGGCAGCAACCAATGAAGCCAATACAATCCCTAACAAACCGCTTGGCAATTTGGTTAACATCGCTGAATAAGCCAAATCATGTCCTAATTTGTCTTCAGCAATATTAGGAAATGCTTCTTGTATGCTTGCTAAATCTGGAAATAACACCAACGACGCTAAAGCCACAAGAATCCATGGCCAAGGTCTTAATGCGTAATGCATGATATTAAAAAAGAACGTCGCTCCAATAGCATGATTTGCATCTTTAGCCGCCAACATTCTTTGTGCAATATACCCTCCACCTCCAGGCTCTGCTCCAGGATACCAAGAACTCCACCATTGTACTGCTAATGGAATAATTAATAACGTAATTAATGCTTCAGTGTCATTAAAATCGGGTAAAATTGATAATTTATCTGCAACATTTTCATGGGTTAACAAAGCTTCAATCCCTCCAATTTCAGGAAGATTTACCAAATAAACAGCCGCCCAAATAGCGCCTCCCATTGCCACAAAAAACAAAATGAAATCTGTATACACAACTCCTTTAAATCCTCCAACTGCACTAAACACTACTGTTATAAGACCCGCACTTAATACTGTTTGCCAAGGTTCTAACCCTAACATGATTCCTCCTATTTTAATAGCTGCCAAAGTTACAGCAGACATGGTGATCACATTAAAAATAACCCCTAAATAAATAGCCCTAAACTTCCTTAAAAATTTTGCCGGCTTACCACCATATCTCAATTCATAAAATTCTAAATCTGTTTTTACATTCGATTTACGCCATAGTTTTGCATACACAAAAACCGTTAACAATCCTGTTATTAGAAATGCCCACCATGACCAGTTTCCAGATACTCCATTGGTTCTTACAATATCAGTTACTAAATTGGGTGTATCTGTAGAAAATGTGGTTGCCACCATAGACAAACCTAATAGCCACCATGGCATTGTTCTACCTGACAGAAAAAATTCCGTAGAATTTTTTCCTGACTTTTTTGAAACATAAATTCCAATAAATAAAACAATTGAAAAAAAGGAAATAATGAATGCGTAATCTAATGTACTCAATGATACCATAATCAAAATTTAGAAAGCGTAAAGTAGTAAACTATAATTGAATTTTTGAATAATTTCTATTGATAACCTTAAAAAAGGGTCAGACTAACTTATTTTAAGGACAAACACAAAGACTCAACCCAACGTATTTAAAATGATTTGTTTTGCTTGGTTGATGTATTTTCTACCAATAGGTATTCTTGTTGAATTGATTTCTACAGAATTCCCTTCTACAGATTTAATTTTATCCAAAGCAACGGTAAAGGACCTATGAATTCTAAGGAATTGATCTTGGGGCAACTCTTCTGTAATACTTGTCAATGATTTATGGACTAAATAATTTTCAATCGTTGTTGCGATTTTTATATAATCTTTTAGGCTTTCAATATATAAAATATCGTCAAACTTTATTTTTATCAATTTCTTTTCAACCTTTAAAAATATATGGGATTCTTTCTCTGAATTTAGTTCTTTATGCCCTCCTCTTTGAAGGTATACTTGCTGCGTAATTTTATTGATTGCTTTTAAAAAACGGCTGAAGGGTATTGGCTTCACCAAATAATCCAGCACATTTAAATCAAAGCTCTCTATAGCATATTCTCTATAGGCTGTAGTGATCACAACATTTGTTTTGAGAACCGTATTTTTCAAAAATTCTAAGCCATTCATTTTTGACATATTGATGTCTAAAAAAACAACATCTATGGTATCTTCTTCTAACAACTCTAATGCCAAAATAGGATTGTCAAACCGCTCTACGATTTCAAAATTTTGAAACTCTAACAAATGGTTTTCAATCACTTTAATTGCTAGTGGCTCATCATCAATAATTATACATCTTATTTTCATAGTGCGTTAATTGATTTAGGGGTTGTTTGTTTTGCGAGAATTGTAAATTTAGTCATTCTAATGGAATTGTCAACACCACACTATAATTTTGTTTATCTCCCTTTGTCTCTAAAGTAAATTTATCTTTAAATAATAACTCCAACCTCCGTTTAATATTTTTATTCCCAATACCATGGTTTTTAACTTTATTTGTAAACTGATTGTAATTATTTACAACAGAAAAATTCAAAAACTTGTCTCTTGTTTTTTCAAAGTAAATGGAAACATTTAAATGGTTATTATCTTTTGTCCCATGCTTAAAACAGTTTTCTATAAAAGGCAAAAACAACAAAGGTGGCACTTGAACATTTTCAATACCTCCTTGAATATGAATCTCTACACGCACTTTATTTCCGTATCTTAATTTTTCTAAATCGATATAATTTTGGACGTATTTAATTTCATTGTATAAACTTATTTTTTTTCCTTTCGCCTCATATAAAATATATTCCATTATTTCAGACAACTTCAAAACAACTTCAGATGCTTTATCTGATTTCTCTATTGTTAATGCATACAGGTTGTTTAGAGTATTGAAAAAAAAGTGAGGTTGTATTTGAGCTTTTAAAAACTTAAGTTCAGTCTCTAACTGAATTTTTTGAAAACTTTCAACTTTTCTTCGTTCATACACCCAATCTACCGTCAACTTTATTGCCGTAACTAAGGCTAATACGTATAGCTCTCCCAAAACAACAGCAACTATATGATTGAATGTAAAAGCTTCCTGTACAGATTCTGCTTCTGGCCAAATATTTTTTGTCACTAACAAATAATTCAACCCTGTCCTGACAATATAAAGTGCTCCTAAAGAAATGAGAATGTAAAAAATATACTGTTTATGCTTTTTTGTAAGAATAAATTTCGGAAGTAAATAATAAATATTAAGATACACGTTAATAATGTGCAATGGAAACTCTACAAGATTTGATTTTAATGAATACCAATAATCATCAAAATAACTTCCCCATCGAATTACATTGAAGGTAAAATACACCACCCAAAACAAAATATGGTATTTTCTCTGGATAGAACGGTTATTTTTTTTAATCCATTTTAAAGCCAAAACAAGTTCATTTAAACAGTATAATTTTTAGTAAACATCTGTAAATTAAACTCTTTTTTATCTAACTTAAATCATAAATGGATGATTTCTCTTTTTCAGAACCCATTATCTCACAAAAAATGTTATTCGTTGTTAAATTCGTGTTGTTTGTATATTTAATTTTTCAATAGTGCGAGTTTTACAATACTTTTAAGGAAAATAACTAATAACTATTTACTCATGAAAAAAATCAAACTACTTTTATTTGCCATTTTTTCGCTGATGTTTACTATACATATGGTAGCTCAAGAAAAAAGTATTTCAGGTACTGTAACAGCCAAATCTGACGGAGGTGCTTTACCAGGGGTAGGTGTGGTTGTAAAGAACACTACACGAGGCACAGAAACTGACTTTGACGGAAAGTACTTTATTAAAGCTTCAGTAGGCGAAGTTTTAACGTTCTCTTTTGTTGGAATGAAATCAACTTCTGTAACGATCACTTCTAATGCATCAACAATTAATGTGCAATTAGACGATGGAGACAACATCTTAGACGAAGTTGTTGTAACTGCCCTAGGGATTAAAAAGGCTAGAAAATCTTTAACCTATGCGGCACAAGACATCAAAGCAGAAGAATTGAACAAGGTCAAACAAACAAACCCTATCAACAGTTTATCTGGAAAAGTGGCAGGTGTTGCTATTACACGTAGTGCCTCTGGAGCAGGTGGTTCTGTAAAAGTAACCTTAAGAGGTAATTCATCAATTGGAAACAACCAACCCTTATATGTGGTAGATGGTATTCCGTTATCGAATCCTTCTGCTGGACAACCTGGATCCACTTTTGGAGACATCAATGGTGGAAACAAAGATGGCGGAGATGCCTTATCGTTAATCAACCCTGATGACATTGAGTCACTTACTATATTAAAAGGAGCATCTGCTTCTGCGTTATATGGTAGTGCTGGTTTAAATGGTGTTATCTTGATTACTACTAAAAGAGGAAAATCAGGAAGCTTTAAAGTAGACTTCTCTTCAAATGTAACAGTTGAAGATGTGGCATACATGATGGACTTTAATGACGACGCTCAAAAAAATATAGATAACTTCTTAAGTTCAGGAGCTACCTATATCAATTCACTGTCTATTTCTGGAGGAACCGAAAATGCTCAAACGTATTTTTCTTACAGCAATACAAACTCAACAGGAATCCTTCCATTAAACGAAATGAAGCAACATACGTTTAACATTAGAGAGACTGCACAGTTATTGAATGATAAATTACAATTAAGCGCCAGTGTTATGGGAGCTTCTCAAAACATTAAAAACAGAGCCGTTTCTGGTTTGTATTTCAACCCATTAGTAGGTGTATATGGTTTTGACACCAGCGCAGGAAGTTTATCTGATTATGCTAATTTTGAAGAGTTTGACTCTGGAAGAAACATTATGAAACAACGTTGGTTTAGAGGAACCTCTGATATTGAGCAAAATCCGTATTGGATTACAAATCGAAATCCAAGTAATGACTCAAGTAAAAAATTGGTAGCCTCTTTAAACTTAAACTACAAAATAAATGATTGGTTGTCTATTCAGGCCCGAGGAACCTACGACAAAACATTAAGAGAGTTTGAAAGAAAAATATACGCTACTTCAGAAGCTACATTAGCACCTGCAAATGGTAGATACATGATAACTCAAAATGACTTTACACAAACATACGGAGACCTTATTGCGAACATCAATACGAACATTACTGAAAACATTTCAGTAAGCGCAGTTGTTGGAGCTAGTACAACACGCTCTACTACCGAGTATCTTAACGCTGATTCTGGCACCAACGGAGGCTTACAATTTGCAAATGTTTTTGCAATTCAAAACTTTAAGGCAAGTTCTTCTGTAGGTTTTACTCAAAACTCATATGAGATTAGAGGAAACTCACTATTTGCAAGTGCAACCTTTGGGTTTAATGACAACATATTTGTAGATGTAACTGCTAGAAATGATTGGACCTCTACCCTACCAGAAGCAAACAATTCTTTCTTTTACCCTTCATTAGGAATAACAGGAATTTTAAGCGAGTTATTTGAACTAGGAGCTAACGTATCTTTTGCAAAGCTAAGAGCTTCTTATGCTGAAGTAGGAAGTGGATTTGGTGCTGATCAAATTAGCCCAAACAGATCCATTAACTTTGGCGGAGGTATCAATTCAACAGATCCTCTTAGACCTTTTCCTGGAACAACACCTAAACCAGAAAGACAACGTTCTTTTGAAATTGGTACAGAATGGAGATTTCATAATAACCGATTAGGAGTAGACCTAGGGTACTACCGAACAAGTACCATAAATCAATATTTTCGCGTTCCTGTTTCAACAACTATTGTAGCGTCAGGAGTTGCAGGCATCAATGCAGGAGACATCTTAAACAAAGGATTTGAAGCCACTATTTTTGCAGTGCCAGTACAAAATGATGATTTTAAATGGACAACTACTCTTAACTTTGCAACAAACGATAACGAAATCTTATCTATTTCAGATGATACTGTTCAAGGTTTGATACCAACTGATTTCTTTACCATATCAGGAAAAGGAGTAAACACCTTTGGTTCTTACTTAGTTGAAGGTGGTTCTTTCGGAGATATTTATGCGCATGTGATTAAAAAAGATGCCAATGGAACTCCAATTTATGATTCAGGAGCTTTTATAATTGATGACACAAACCAAGTAGATGGTTTAACCAAAGTTGGTAACGCAAATCCAAATTTTACCTTAGGATGGAATAACTCTTTCGAATACAAAAACTTTACGGTTGACTTTTTAATCGATGGTAAATTCGGAGGACAAACAATGAGTATGACGGAAGCAATTGTAGAAGGGTTTAGCAATAATTCTGCTAGAGAAACTGCAAATGGAACCGTAAATATTGTTGACTTATCAGGAACAGCTTCCACAATGACTGCTCAAGAATACTATGGTAAAGTTGGTGGTAGAAATGGATTTACAGGAGAATATATCTATAGCGCAACCAATATTCGATTAGCTGAATTAGCTGTGGGATATAATTTCAAACTAGCTGACAACTCTTTCTTTAAAAGAGTAAAAGCATCCTTAGTAGGAAACAACCTGTTCTTCTTTTACAAAGATGCACCACATGACCCTAACGTATCCTTAAGTACCGGAAATGCATTACAAGGGGTAGATGTTTTAGGGCTGCCTTCAACAAGAAGCATTGGACTTAATTTAAACTTAACATTCTAAAAGAATATCAAGATGAAAAAAACAAATAAATTAATCGCATGTTTAGTTGTATTAGGACTGATTGGCACTTCTTGTAGTGATTTAGAACAATACAACGATAACGATAGAAACATCACAAAAGAACAGCTCGAAGTTGATTTTCAACACGTAGGATCTAAATACAAACCTATTTTTGAGAGCATTTATCAATACACGCCAGCATGGTCGTATCAATTACAACAGAACTTAAATGCAGATGTGTATTCTGGATATATGACCAACCCTAGACCGTTTATTGCAGGAGCTAATAACACGACTTATAACTTGGTCAGTGGATGGAACAACTTTATATGGTCTGTACCTTACTCTAATGTAATGAACAACGTAGCGTCAATAAGTGAATTGACTGAAGCTGACTTCCCTACATTAAATGCCGTTGCTTTAATTTTAAAAGTATCTGCAATGCACCGTGTCTCAGATGTGTTTGGCCCTATCGTATACACCAATTTTGGAGACCTCACCAACCCTGGGGTATATGATTCACAACAAGAAACGTACAATGCCTTTTTTGCTGATTTAGACACCGCAGTCACAAATCTTATGGCGAATCTTGACAGTCCAAGGTTTCAAGCTTTTGACTTGTCTTATGGAGGGAATTATAGTAGTTGGGTAAAATTAGCCAATTCTTTGCGCTTGCGTTTAGCCATTAGAATATCTATGGCCGACCCTGCAAAAGCAAAGGCAGAAGGAGAAAAAGCATTGAGCCAATCTTTAGGCTTAATGACCGCAAATGCAGATGGTTTCTTTGTCAACAGTAGCTTAAATCACCCGCTATCAGTAATTGATAATTCATGGGGAGACATTCGAATGAATGCTTCTATGGAATCTATCTTATCTGGTTATAGTGACACTAGAATGGGTAAATACTTCGACGAATCTGCAGATTATGCAGGACAATATAAAGGGGTTCGTAACGGATTACCTTTACAAGCTGGATATTCAGATGAGCTTGCTCAAAAAGCAGCTTATGTTGGTTTCTCTGGAATGAATGACGCCGTTAAAACGCCTAAAGTACAGTTAATGACCACAGCAGAAGTGTATTTCTTAAAAGCAGAAGCTGCTTTAAGAGGCTGGTCTGGCGCTGGTGGAGCACAGGCTAATTACGAAATGGGGATTACGACTTCTTTCGCGCAACATGGCGCTGGTGGAGCAGCTGCATATATTGCAGATAACACATCTGCCCCTTCTAATTATGTAGACCCCGTAAATTCGGCAAATAGTGCCACTGCTCTAAGTACCATAACTGTTGCTTGGAATGGAGCTGCTACGAATGAAGAAAAATTAGAAAGAATCATTACACAAAAATGGATTGCAATGTTTCCTGAAGGACAAGAAGCTTGGACTGAATTTAGACGTACTGGATACCCTAAAATTTTCCCTGTAGTTAGCAATCAAAGTGGAGGAACCGTTGATACTGCTCTTCAAATTAGAAGAATTCCTTTTGTAGATAGTGAGCTTTCTACAAATGCTGAAGGAGTTGTCGGAGCTGTTTCAAAATTAGGAGGCCCTGACAATGCTGGAACAAGATTATGGTGGGATACAGGACGTAATTTTTAAATTATTAGATACTGTAATGTTTGGTTAATCACCTCAAGTAGGAACACTTTCTGTGTTCCTACTTGTTTTTTATAACCTGTTTTATGCTTTTGGTAGAAATAATTTTATTAAAAATC
>Ga0209035_10000015_pt1 | contig 82784 bp, 72 predicted proteins | sample MarorgKNORR_S2LV_6_FD_188220 | JGI IMG/M metagenome (GOLD analysis project Ga0209035, IMG submission 188220) | Marine microbial communities from the Southern Atlantic Ocean, analyzing organic carbon cycling - AAIW_A/KNORR_S2/LV (SPAdes) (version 2) | ecosystem: Environmental > Aquatic > Marine... | reverse complement strand
GCATGAAGACTAATTACTCCATCAGGATATGTATATGGCTGATGATTGGAACTGGTCATTACAAAATTAAAAAAAGGCTGTTTGGTTTCGTGTTGTAGATCTGCAACTTTCAATAATGTGTTGTAAACATCTGCATCACAAGTTGCCCAAGCATTTTCAAAATTCACTTGATCGTCTTCAATTCGAGTTCTACGTGTGGGTAAATCCTCTTGTAACCGGTACGCTTTTTTTCGGTCTATAATGTCAAAACCATTGTAGCTAAAATAGTGAGTCATATTGTCAAAATGACTATCGCCGCCGTATATAAAGGATCTGGTATATCCTTTTTGTTTGAATATTTCGCCAATGGTGTACAAATGATCACTGTTGTCTCGCTTTATAATACTCCTTCCAGGTGTTGGCGGAATTGATAAGGTGATGGCTTCCAATCCTCTAATAGTTCTTGTTCCGGTAGCATATAATTTGGTAAAAAAAATAGATTTTTTGGCAAGAGAATCAATAGCGTGAGTGGTATTTTTTGTGCTTCCAAAACGTTTCATAAATCGAGCATTTAAACTTTCAAGCCCAATAAAAATAACATTAGGAGTTTTCTCTGCTCCTTTGTTTTTTACATAATGTTGAATGCTTTTTGCAACTCCTGTTAAACTATCATTCTTTGTTTCAATTAGTTTTCGGATGTTTGGGTACAACTGTTTGTCTGAAATTGTAGGATAAAAATCAAGGTAATTCAATTCGTTGCTTTTGTATGCTGCAAAAAAAGAATAGAGTCCAGATTTAGCCAATTCATTTTCATTGATGTTTGAAAAAATTTCTGCTTGCGTATTTTTTATGTGAAAATGAAAAACACCTAACACAGCGAAGCAACACATCGCAGGAAAAATTTTTGTTTTAAAGCTGTCTTGGTTTTGAAATGTATGGAGATATCCTTTTTTCTTTTTAGCGATGTGAATACTACTATAGGTAATGAGAATGATAATTCCAATAAGTAGAGGCAATGAAAACGATTGATGAATATTTTCGAGAACTTCATAGGTGTAGAGTAAATAATCTACCGCAATAAAATTGAAACGTCGTTGGTATTCGTTCCAAAAGGTGACTTCTGCTAAAAACGAAAAGGTGATAAGGAATACAAAAAACCCATAGGAGAACTTGGTTAAGAGTCGGTCTAATTTTTTTCCGTGAAATTTTGTTGGCAGAATCAGTAAATAGACGGCATACATAGCAATGATATAAGACAAACTTCCAAGGTCAAATAAAAAGCCAATCGCAATTATTTTTAGGGTATTGAAAAAAGAAAAATCGATGTATGAAAAAGCAAGAATGTATAATAACAATCGCACACAGAAAGCGAATATTAAAAAAGTAACACTAAAACTTTTGACCAATGAAAATCGTTTTGGAAAAAGAAATGGATGCATAGGTTTGTTTAGTTGATTGTGTAGGGTACTGCAAAAGTATGCAATTATTGTTTGATTGGTTTTTGGCGATTTAGTTTAGAAGTCGGCATCAATTTGGAAACTCATTATTTCTTTTTTTGTTGGATGTGTGAATTCAATAAAATCAGCATGTAAATGCAATCGGTTTGCTTTTTTTCCATACAAATCATCTCCAACAATTGGTGTGTTTAGCCCAAGTGAATGAGAAGCGTGTACCCGCAATTGATGCGTTCTTCCAGTAAGAGGAAAGAAATACACCTTTGTTTGATTGTTTGTGCGTGAGATTACTTTCCATATAGTTTCAGCAGATTTTCCATGCTCATAACAAACCAATTGCCGTGGTCTGTCATTGATATCTACTCGTAAAGGCAGATTAATGCTTCCTTTATCTTCTTTTAAAATCCCGTCTAATAAGGCAACATAACGCTTCTTAATAGTGCGTTTTATAAATTGTTGTTGAAGTATTTTATTGGCAGATGTTGTTTTTGCAATAAGCATGATTCCAGAAGTAGACATGTCTAATCGATGCACAATTAGTGGTCCTGTGGCTTTTGGATAGCGTTGTTTCATTCGTAAAAAAACCGAATCTTGAATGTTTTTTCCAGGGACAGATAAAAATTCAGCAGGTTTGTGAATCACAACAAGCGACTCATCTTCGTAGATGATTTTGAGTTCTTTTCCAATTGCAGGGTTCGTCAACATCGGATTTGTATCCATAGAAATTCCTGCTAGCATATGTGTGAGAATGGGTTTGCATTTTCCTTGACAAGCAGGGTAAAATTGTTTGTGTTTTCGAATTTCTGTATTGGGCGATTGTCCCCACCAAAATTCTGCCATTGCCAGAGGTTTTAGTTGCTGCTTAAAAGCATGCTGCAACAATTTTGGAGCAGCGCATTCGCCAGCACCTGCAGGAGGTTTTTGTATAGAAGTTTCTTTAAAAAGATCTGACAATCCTTTTGTTTCTCCTTGTTGATTTAAAAACTGGTATTGATTAAATAATAGTTGTTGTAAAGCGGCAGACTTTGTGCTTCTTTCTTCTTTTAACAGGTCGATTTTTTTAGTAAATACTGCAATTTTTTCTTTGGTTGCATTCAATCGGTATCTCCAATATCTAGTTACATTATTAAAAAAATATTTACTTTCTAAGCTTTCTTTCCGAAGAGATTCTATCAAGATAGCGTAGGCATTAGTATCCAATAGTTCATGCTCTTTTTCTCTTCGTATTTTTCGTGCTTTTTTAGAAGCTTTTAAGGCTTCTTTTTTTTCAGAAACATCTTTGTTGTAAAGGAGGTATTCTTCTTTTAAGAACTCTTGTAATTCAATAAATTCTGTATTGTTTTCTAAGGCGGTTAGTTTTTGATTGATGGCGTTCAATGTTGTTTCTTCATTTAGAAAAAATCCGTCTTTTGTAAGCATGTCAAAAATAGGAGGTACAAATTTAGCGTGCGTATTCTTTTCTGCTAACTTTCCCGAAAAAGCTACTAAATAACCAATTTCTCCTTGTGTGTTTTGCACCACTAAAACACCAAACATTTTACCAATTACTGGACCTTTTTTTTCTGCTGAAAGTCCAAAATTATGTTTCCAGATTGTTTGGTTTTGGAGGTGCTCTTGTAGTTCTTTTGCAGCCAACAAACAAAGAAGATGTGGCTCGTAATAAAACGGAAAGGTAAATCGTTCCGGCAATGCAATAGCTGCCATCGGTTCTTTAAAAACCTGAAAGTAATTTTCTTGTGAAGAGATGTGATCTGAAGTCAATTTTTAGCGAATTCGTTTTTATGGTTGCAAAAAAACAAAGATATAAAGTATTCAATGCAAATAGAAATTTACAAGGTGAATAAAAAAGTCCTCACCAAATTGGTGAGGACTCAAGATTTTGACGTTGTTTAGAATGTCTGTTTTTATCCTAAGAACGGATATTTGTAATCTGTTGGCGTTACAAAGGTTTCTTTAATCAAACGAACAGAAGTCCAACGCAATAAATTTTGAGCAGAACCCGCTTTGTCGTTTGTTCCAGAAGATCTTCCGCCTCCAAAAGGTTGTTGCCCTACAACAGCACCAGTTGGTTTGTCATTGATGTAAAAGTTTCCAGCTGCATTTTCCAACGCTTTCGAAGCTTTTTCCACAATATATCTATCGGTAGAGAAAATAGCACCTGTTAACGCATATTCGGTAGATTCATCAACTAATTTCAATGAAGCTTCCCACGCTGCATCTTCGTATACGAAAATGGTCATCACAGGGCCAAATAATTCTGTGGTCATGGTTGCGTAAGTAGGTGATTTTGCTAGGATAATTGTTGGTTCAATAAAATATCCAACAGATTTATCATAACCGCCACCAACAATAATTTCTGCATCGGCATCGTTTTTAGCAGCATCTAAAAAGCTTGCAATTTTGTCAAATGAACCTTCATGAATTACGGCATTTACAAAGTTATTGGTATCTTCTGGAGAACCCATTTTAAGTTCATTGGTTTGAGCGATTACGTGTTTCTTTACCTCTTCCCATAGAGAAGCAGGAATGTAGGCACGAGAAGCCGCAGAACATTTTTGCCCTTGGTATTCAAAAGAACCTCTAACAATAGCAGTTGCTACTTGTAAAGGGTTTGAAGAATTATGCACCCAGATAAAATCTTTTCCACCAGTTTCTCCAACAATTCTTGGATAGGTTTTGTAGTTGTGAATGTTGTTTCCAATTTGTTTCCATAAATTTTTGAAAACATGTGTAGAACCTGTAAAGTGCAATCCTGAAAAATCAGGAGATGCCAATACGGTATCTGTAATCATAACAGGATCTCCGTAAATTACGTTGATAACGCCATCAGGTAAGCCAGCTTCTTTAAATAAATCTACAATTACTTGTGCAGAATATGCTTGATGATCAGAAGGTTTCCAAACCACAACATTTCCCATCAAAGCTGCAGCAGCGGGTAAGTTGGCAGCAATAGAGGTAAAGTTAAAAGGTGAAATAGCATACACAAATCCTTCTAGCGGACGGTATTCAACACGATTCCAAATTCCAGGTGCAGAAGCAGGTTGGTCTTTGAAAATATCTGTCATGTATTGTACATTAAAACGGAAAAAGTCAATCATTTCACAGGCAGCATCAATTTCTGCTTGATGTACATTTTTAGATTGCGCAATCATGGTAGTAGCATTCATCTTAGCTCGGTAAGGACCTGCTAGTAATTCAGCCGCTTTCAAAAAGATAGCTGCACGTTCTGTCCAGCTGGTGCTAGACCATTCTTGTCTTGCTGCTAATGCTGTTGATATTGCTATATCTACATGTGATTTGTCTGCAATATGATATTGTCCAACCACATGTTTATGATCGTGTGGAGGTGTGATGTTTCTGGTGTTTCCTGTGCGGATTTCTTCACCATTAATATGCATAGGTACATCAATATTGCTATTGAACATTGCTTTATACGTAGCCAATACTTCTTCTCTCTCTGGAGACCCTGGAGCATATCCTTTAACAGGCTCGTTTATAGCTTCTGGAACTTTGAAAAAACCTCTTCCCATTTTTAGTGTGTTTTATGTTTCGTTTTTGTTTTTTGATAAAAAAGTATCAACTTGTATATCTTTGATTAATTTGCGTCTAATTTGAAGCGAGAAAATCAATAGTAAAAATCTAACTTTTACAGCTGCAAAGTTACAATTTATTTTTAGTTTACGAGATTGATTTTTATGCCGTAAATTATCAAAAACAGTTACTATTTTATGTGTACAGTTACTTATCTGCCATTGGGAAAATCAGATTTTATATTGACGTCTAATAGAGATGAGCAAGCAACACGGAAAACGGTATGTCCAAAAAAATATATTGAAGATGGCATTGAGCTTACTTATCCTAAAGACGAATTGGCTGGAGGAACATGGATTGGTTTGAGCTCTAAAAAAAGATTGATATGCTTGTTGAATGGCGGTTTTGAGGTGCATGAAAGAGAGGCGTCTTATAAAATGAGTAGAGGTGTTATTGTAAAAGCTATTTTAAAATCGGAGGATGCATTGCAAACAATTGGCAGTTTTGATTTTTATGGAATAGAGCCTTTTACGATTGTGTTGGTAGATTGGAATGCAGCACTTCAATTGTATGAATTCGTTTGGGACGGGAAACAGCAACATCTTACTGCATTGCCACAAGAACCAAAAATATGGTCTTCATCAACTTTATATACAAAAGAAACGAAGCAATTGCGACAAGGTTGGTTTTCTGAATGGTTGCAAGAACACAAAGAATTTACGCAAAAAGAAATTCTAAAATTTCATAAAGACACACAAAAAGGGACTCCAGAGACTTCTCTACAAATGAAACGTTGGTATATAGAAACAGTGAGCGTAACGTCTGTGAAAAAAAGTGAAAAACAAATTCGCATCAACTACAAAGATCTTGTCCATCAAAAAATCACTGTTTTAGAGCAACAATTTCCTTAATACAGTGCAAAAGAAATAGCAGAAACAATAAACATTCCTACGGCTGCTAAAATTAGATAGACGGTATTTAGCAGGATGAATTTTATGAATGTTTTAAAATATCCTTGTTGGTAAAACTTGCGCATAGCTATAAATAGATAGCCTAAAAATAACAAGAAAAAGATGACCATAATGGATTCAGCATCTTTGATGTAATTGATAAAGAAAAAAGCGGCAAGTAATAAAAAGAAGACGGTTTGCGTATGAAATACAAAAACCAAATGTTCTACATAAGTGTGTTTTTTTCGGATGTAAAATAGTTTTAAGAACAATGTAAATATGGGGAGGAAAACAAACAAAGAAATAGAGACAGAAGAAATGATTTGTTGTGAGAAGTCTTTTATGTTTTCTTTTTTTGAAAGAATAGATGTTGCAACGGACATTCTCTCATATAAAAAACGGTTTAAAAATGTTTTTTCATAATGTAAACTGTCTAATGCTGCATCTATCGTTGCAGTAGGGTGTTTTTCTCGAAAAGCAAAAAAGGCATCGAGTCTAGAGTTGCTAAATTGAATGACATTGGTAGTGTCTACAGAGGTTAACGGAAAGGTGTTCTTATCTGCAGGGTCAATTTCTTTCAAAGTCTTGTTCAGCTCTGTAGCATTTAATGAACTTGAAATCTTTTGATTTGCATCATTGTTTAAAGCGTTGAATTTATCGTAGGTTTCTGTTAGTCCAATCAATAAAAAAAACAATACAGAAACGGTTAAGTAAAACTGAAATGGATTGGAATAGCGGCTGCGTTTTCCTTCAATATAATCTCTAGATACTTTTCCGGGTTTTGTTAATAATGGAATTAATGTGGTCCAAAATTTAGAATCCCAAGAAATAAATCCGTTGAAAACTTCATGTACAAAACTCCCAAACGTAATTTTTTTGCCCCTGTTTTTTTGTCCGCAATGCTGGCAGAATTTTTCGTTTCCAAAAAATGGATGTCCACAATTTAAACAGTTAGATTCGTGAACTACGATTTGTTTTTTCTTTATTAGTTTGATATGGCGGTTGTTGTTAGTTGAAAAGCAGGAATGGCGACATTGAATTTTTTAGAATTAGAGAGATTTGTCATTCTAAAAATTCCTTTCATGGCGCCAGATGAAGCATGTAAAAGGCAATGTGACTTATAGGTATACGAATTTTGTGGTGCAATTGTTGGGGTTTGGCCAACAACGCCTTCTCCTTCAATGACCTCTTTGTCGTTTAGTGCGTCAAAGATTTCCCAAACACGTTCTAATAGCTGTACAGTGTCTTTGCTGTTGTTTTCGATCGTAATAAAATAGCTAAACAAGTACACCAACTGGTTGTTTTGAAGCGTTGGCCCGTCGTATTTAGTTGTTACGGAGACTTTGATTCCTTTGGTTATTTGTTCTGTCATTTGAGGTCTTTGAGCTTCCCAAATATAACAACTTTAGAGAAGAAAGCTCCTTTCTTTATAGTTTTCTTACTGTTGATTGAAAAAACCAGTACCAATTCCAATAACTCGATCGTAATAAGTTCCGAAAGGTTTGTAATATACGAGTACATGGTATTCATTTTCTGTTTGATAATGCGTGCTGCTAATTTCATGTAAATCTAAAACACCGTCTCTGTTTTTAGTGACAAAAGAATAATTGTAAAACCCTTGTTTTAAAACCATAGTCAGCGTGTACATTCCTGTCGCTACATCATAGGTCGTTTGGTTTGTTTCTGAAACGCCATGGTTGTTAAAAGCGCCATACACATACACTTCTTTGTCGTTGATTTTTGCTATTTCTAAGGCAAAATGTACAGAAACATAATCCGCTTCGGTATTAGGATTTTCGCCTTCTAAAGTTCTGACTACAAATTGTCCGTTGATGTCTGGATTGTATGTGTATGGTTTTTTAGCACGTGCTTCTTGCGGATACAAATAGTGGTGGTAAATGTCTTTTTGGATCACTCGGGCAATATTTAAAGTAGGAGTTCGAATCGCTTTTGTATCGAAGTTTAAAAATTCATTTCCTCCCCAAAAGTTCGATTTTTTAACATACTTGTATTCCAATTGTTTTTTTCTGTAAAACTGTGGTTTTAAGTCCGTAATTGCCGTTTCCCAATTGTTGTTTTGTACTACGGCAACATTAATTTCTTGAGAAGGATTGTTGATGTTCAGTGCATTGTGGTTCACAACAAACTGCACTGTTTGTTGTTGATTGCTGGTTTTTGTATTTCTACTTCTTAGTACAGAAACACCAACCGTTGCTATAGATTCATATAGGGTAAAACGTCTTGTGAAAATTACAATGTCGTTTTCATCCAACACAGAAATTTGATAATTTCCACTTTTTGTAATGTTGGTGCTTGCATTCGGAATCTGAACGTTATAATGTGTGTACGATTGCAGGGTGTTGAACGAGTTTTCAACCTCTTGAATGCTATGTTGGTCAAAGCCGTCAATATATTCACTAGATAAAAGGTTGCTCGGTTTCCAGTCAAAAGAGAATTGCTCTACTTTGTAGAAATATTCTTTCTGATCGGCGTCTAAGTCATCAAAAGAAAGTTCTAGGATACTTCCCAAAGGAACAATCGTTGAAAAGTTTTTGACTCCCAACGGTTTTAACTGAATTGTTTTGATGTTTTGTGATTGAACAAAGCAACTCGTTATTAGAAAAAAGAGCAGAATAGTTTTTTTAATCATCCGTTTTTTGGTTGCGGAAAGTATAAAACCCTAACCGCTTATTTGAGTTTGTAAAGACAAACGTACTAAATAAAATAAAAATGCATCAAAATATCTATTTAGAATAATTATAAATAAACAAAAACTGATAAGATAAGGGATGTTTTATTCGAGTAGAGCTCTCAAAATATTTAAATTTGCATGTTTTTTTAAGATAATTAAAAGTCATAATTTACTATGTCAAAAGACATCCGTATAAAAAAAGGTTTGGACATCAAACTGGTTGGCGAAGCAGAACAAAGCACAACTGAACTTTCAATTGGTGGTGTGTATGTAATAAAGCCAGATAATTTTCACGGAATTATTCCTAAGATTGTAGCAAAAGTTGGTGCAGAGGTAAAAGCAGGAGACACTCTTTTTTATTCAAAGAGTGATGAACGTATTTTGTTTCCAAGTCCAGTTAGTGGTAAAATCGAAGAAATAGTTCGTGGTGAAAGACGTAAAGTGTTAGAAATTAGAATCCTTGCAGACGCCACTCAAGAGCAAACAGATTTTGGTAAAAAAGAGGCATCAAAAATGTCTTCTGAAGAAGTAAAGAACTATTTACTTTCTTCTGGTTGTTGGCCATTTGTAAAACAACGCCCATATGATGTTGTTGCAAATCCGAATCAAGCACCAAAAGCAATCTTTGTTTCAGCATACGGAAGTGCTCCTTTAGCAGCAGATTACGATTATGCATTAAGAGGAAAAGAAGCCGAATTACAAGCAGCAGTTACTGCTTTAGGGAAATTAACTGAAGGCAGTGTACATGTTTCTATTTCTGAAAACGCAACAATATCTCCTTTTACTGATTTAAAAGGCGTTGAAATTCATCGGTTATTTGGACCGCATCCCATAGGAAATGTTAGTACACAAATTGGACAGTTGAATCCAATTAATAAAGGAGAAGTAGTTTGGGTGGTAAGTCCACAAGACTTAGTTGTTATTGGAGAGTTGTTCTTAACAGGAAAATTCAATGTAAAAAGAACCCTTGCATTGGCAGGTTCTCAATTTTCAAAACCAACGTATGTAACAGCCTATCCAGGAGCCGCGATTAAAAACATCGTGACCGATAATTTAAATGCAGAAAATACACGAATTATTAGTGGTAATGTATTGTCTGGAACGCAGGTTTCTTTAGACGGCTGTTTGGGATATTACGACAATCAAATTACGGCAATTCCAGAAGGAAACGATTATGAATTGTTTGGTTGGAATAAACCTGTTTTTAATAAGGTATCTACAACTAGAGCATTGACATTTTCTTGGTTGAATCCAAAGAAAAAATACGACTTAAATACCAATACAAATGGAGAGCACAGAGGATTTGTAGTTACAGGTTCTTATGAAGAAGTGTTTCCGTTAGACATCTTTCCAATGCAATTGTTAAAAGCATTTTTATATAAAGACTTAGACGAAATGGAAGCTTTAGGAGCTTATGAAGTAGCGCCAGAAGACTTTGCATTGACAGAATTTATTTGTGTATCAAAACAACCTCATCAGCAAATTATTAGAGAAGGGTTGGATTTAATGATCGAAGAAATAGGATAATCATGAGCTTAAAAAACAAGTTACATACCTTAAAAGAAAAATATAAAGGAACCAAAATGGCACCTGCATTTAATGCAATCCATACCTTTTTATACCTGCCAAATGAGACGACTCACGGAGGAACTCATATCAAGGCAGCAGATGATTTAAAGCGTACCATGAATATTGTAATTATGGCTTTGGTGCCATGTTTACTATTCGGAATGTTCAATGCAGGATTTCAACATAATGCTGCAGTTAATGGCTTTACAGAAGGAATGTCTTTCTTTAGTAGTGAATTTTGGAACGTAGAAAATTTTGGTATTGGAGCTGCAAAAATTTTACCTTTAGTGGTGATTTCTTATGGAGTGGGATTGGGAGTAGAATTTATTTTTGCCATTATTAAAGGGCACGAAGTAGAAGAAGGATATTTGGTAACCGGAATGTTGGTTCCGTTAATTGTTCCTATTGATATCCCACTTTGGATGTTATCAGTAGCAGTAATTTTTGGTGTTGTCATCGGAAAAGAAGTTTTTGGAGGAACAGGAATGAATATCTTAAATCCAGCGTTGACTATCAGAGCCTTTTTATTCTTTGCCTATCCAACTTGGATGAGTGGAGATAAAGTTTGGGTAACTGGAGCTGTTGAAAAAACAGGAGCTGTAGATGCTATTTCTGGTGAAACAATTCTAGGAAGTTTGGCACAAGGAAAAGAAATGGTCTATTCTACTTGGGATATGTTCTTTGGATTCGTACCAGGATCTGTAGGAGAAACCTCAACCTTATTAATACTAGTTGGCGCCTTATTTTTAATCTTTACAAAAATAGGAAGTTGGAAAATTATGCTAAGTGCTGCTTTAGGGGCATTGGCAATGGGACTCATATTCAATGGAATTGTAGATCAAGGATGGATTGAAGAAAGCAGTAAGTTTTACAGCTTAATGACCACACCATTTTGGCATCATTTACTAATTGGAGGTTTTGCATTTGGAGCGGTGTATATGGCAACCGATCCTGTAACAGCATCACAAACAAATAGAGGGAAATGGATTTACGGTTTCTTCATCGGTTTTTTATCGATTATGATTCGTGTGTTTAATCCAGCGTATCCAGAAGGGGTAATGTTGGCCATTTTATTGATGAATGTATTTGCACCAACGATTGACCATTACGTGGTACAAGCGAATGTAAAAAGAAGAAAGAATCGTTTAAAAGTTAAAACTGCATAAGGATGTCTAAAAGAACAGATAGTAATCTATATACAATGCTTTTTGCCGTAGGAATGGTGATTGTCGTTGGAACAGTATTGGCTTTTTTCGCGTCGTTTTTAAAACCGAATATTGACGAAAATAAACGTTTAGAAAAGCAGCAAAACATTTTGTATGCAATGGGAATTCATGAAAACGAAGAAGGTACTGTAGCATTTATATCTACAGATAAAGTAGCCGCAGAATTTTCTAAATACATTGTAAAACAATTGGTTATTGAAGGAGATAAGGTAATTGCATATGACGAAGCTTATTTGATCGATATCAAAAAAGAACAAACCAGAGCAAAAGAAGGAAAAACAAGAAAACTACCATTGTTTCTTGGAAAAAAGGATGGGAAAATTTATTACATCGTTCCTGTAAGAGGAAAAGGATTGTGGGATGCCATTTGGGCCTATATAGCGATGGATGAAAATATGGTTGTTCAAGGAGTTTTCTTAGATCATAAAGCAGAAACACCAGGATTAGGGGCCAATATCAAACAACGTTTTTTTATGGATGATTTTATCGGTGAAAACTTATTGAACGCTGCAAATGAATTTGAAGGAATTACCGTTGCAAAAGGAAATAACGATCCGAAGAATTTAGAAAAAACAGATAATGAAGTAGATGCAATTGCAGGAGCAACGATTACAGGTGATGGTGTAACCGCCATGATCAAATCAGAGTTGAGCGCGTATGCATCTTATTTTATAGATTTAAAAAAGAATTAATATATGGGACTTTTTAAAGACAGCAAATTAATAACCGACCCATTAGCAGATAACAATCCAATTACAATTCAAGTATTGGGTATTTGTTCTGCCTTAGCGATTACTGCAGAGCTAGAAGCGTCTATAGTGATGTCAATAGCAGTACTGTTTGTATTGGGAGTTGGAAACGTAGTTATTTCATTGATGCGAAATATCATTCCGTCAAAAATTAGAATTATCGTACAATTAGTGGTGGTTGCCGCATTGGTAATTATTGTTGATTTGGTGCTAAAAGCTTTTGCCTACGAATTGAGTAAAACCTTATCCGTCTTTGTAGGACTGATTATCACCAACTGTATTATTATGGGACGTTTTGAAGCTTTTGCCTTGGCAAACGGAGCTTGGCGTTCTTTTCTTGATGGAATTGGAAATGCAGCAGGTTACGGTGTTATTTTAATAATTGTTGGTTTTTTTAGAGAACTGTTAGGTTCTGGAACCTTATTAGGAATTAAAGTATTAGGAGACCCAATCGAGAAAACAGGAGCCTATGCTTACGGATATGAAAACAATGGGTTTATGTTATTAGCGCCAATGGCATTGATTACATTAGGAATCATTATTTGGATACAACGTAGTAGAAATAACGCATTAATAGAAGACTAAAATTTAGTTGATGGTTGTTAGACTTGACCAACAACTGAAAATCTACAACAAACAACGATAAAGAATATGGAACATATAGAATTATTTTTCAAATCGATATTTATAGACAACATGGTGTTTGCTACATTCTTAGGGATGTGTTCATACCTTGCGGTTTCTAAAAAAGTAAGTACTGCTGTTGGTTTAGGAGCAGCTGTTATATTTGTATTGGCAATTACAGTGCCTTTAAACTGGATATTAGATCAATATTTATTGCAGCCAGGAGCTTTGAAATGGCTAGGTGACGAATATGCAAGTTACGACTTAAGCTTTCTGTCATTTATCATGTTTATTGCAACCATTGCAACCATGGTACAGTTGGTAGAGATTGTTGTAGAGAAATTCTCACCATCTTTATATAATTCATTAGGAATTTTCTTACCATTGATTGCCGTAAACTGTGCAATTTTAGGAGGGTCCTTATTTATGCAATCTCGTGAAATTCCAACGTTTGGATTAGCAATGACTTACGGAATCGGTTCTGGAATCGGTTGGCTTTTAGCCATTTTATCGATTGCTGCCATTCGTGAAAAAATTAGATATTCAAATGTACCCGCAGCTTTAAGAGGATTGGGAATTACATTTATCATTACAGGATTAATGGCCATTGGGTTTATGAGTTTTGGAGGAATGCTAACAGGCGGAGAAAAAGGAAATGAAGACGGGAAAATCTCTACAGTAGCGATTGAGAAAATCAAAAAAGAAGTACAAGAAATTTCAAAAAATTAATTGGTTAAGATGATAGTAGCAGTAGCAAGTACAGGCGGAACAATAGCAGTAACAGTTGTAGCTTTTCTATTAATTACATTAGTGTTAGTAGGATTGTTATTGGTTGTAAAGCAAAAATTATCTCCATCAGGTCCTGTAAAAATTACCATTAACGGAGAACGAACTATTGAAGTAGCCTCAGGAGGCTCTTTATTATCTACGTTGGGAAGCGAAAAAATATTTTTACCATCTGCCTGTGGAGGTGGAGGAACCTGTATACAATGTGAGTGTCACGTAAATGCTGGCGGAGGCGAAGCCTTGCCAACTGAAACACCACATTTTAGCAGAAAACAATTAAAAGATGGCGTTCGTTTGTCATGTCAAGTAAAAGTAAAACAAGACATGGATATTTCCATTCCAGAAGAAATTTTTGGGATTAAAAAATGGGAAGCAACCGTTGTTTCTAATTACAACGTGGCTACATTTATCAAAGAATTTATTGTTGAAATTCCTGAGGATATGGGCTACAAAGCTGGAGGATATATTCAGATTGAAATTCCGAATACGGAAGTCAAATTTTCTGAAATGGATGTGACAGCACATCCTGAAGATCATCCAGGAGAACCTGATAAGTTTAAAGGAGATTGGGAAAAATTTGGTTTGTGGCCTTTGGTGATGAAAAATACTGAAACTGTAGAAAGAGCCTACTCTATGGCCTCTTATCCAGCCGAAGGCAGAAAAATTATGTTGAATGTACGTGTTGCAACCCCTCCTTTTGATAGAGAAAAAGGTGGTTGGATGGATGTAAATCCAGGAATTGCATCTTCATATATATTTAATCAAAAACCAGGAGATAAAGTAACTATTTCTGGCCCTTATGGAGAATTCTTTATCAACGAGTCTGAAGCAGAAATGTTATATGTTGGTGGAGGTGCAGGAATGGCACCAATGCGCTCGCATTTATATCAATTGTTTAGAACATTAAAAACAAATAGAAAAGTAACTTATTGGTATGGAGGGCGTTCTAAAGCAGAATTGTTTTATATACATTACTTTAGAGCTTTAGAAAAAGATTTTCCAAATTTTAAATTCTTTATTGCCTTGTCAGACCCTGCAGAAGCAGATAACTGGACGTCTAAAAAAGACGTGAACGATGAAGAAGGTGATGGCTTTGTTGGTTTTATTCACCAAGTGGTTATCGATCAATATTTATCAAAACATGATTCTCCTGAAGATTTAGAATTGTATTTCTGTGGACCACCATTAATGAACAATGCAGTACAAAAAATGGGTGAAGACTTTGGTATAGATGATGAGAATATTCGTTTTGATGACTTTGGAGGATAGACGTAAAATATCATTACAAGAAATAGTGATGAAGTAATATAAAAAACCAACACAATGTGTTGGTTTTTTTCACTTTATAAAAAAAATCAATACAGCATAGAAACAGTATCTTTGCAACTTAAAATAGCTGATAATGACTACTTTTGAAGATTTAAATTTATCAAAACAACTATACAATGCCATTGAAGATTTGGGCTTTGTACATCCTACACCTATTCAAGAAGAGGCGTATTCTGTCGTTAGATCAGGTAAGGATGTTGTTGGAATTGCACAAACAGGTACAGGAAAAACATTTGCCTATATGCTACCTGTTTTAAGAGATTTGAAGTTTTCTACGCAGCAACATCCAAGAGTATTGGTGTTGGTGCCAACAAGAGAATTGGTGATACAGGTTGTTGAAGAAATTGAAAAATTAACGACGTATATCAACGTACGGACATTGGGTGTGTATGGAGGTACTAACATCAATACTCAAAAAAGCGCCATTGCAGAAGGCTTAGATATTATTGTAGCAACCCCAGGACGTTTATACGATTTGGCATTGAGCAAAGCATTAAAGTTAAAATCCATTCAAAAATTGGTAATTGATGAGGTAGATGTGATGTTGGATTTAGGATTTCGTTTTCAGTTGCTAAATATTTTTGATGTCTTACCAGAACGCAGACAAAATGTAATGTTTTCTGCAACCATGACTGAAGATGTTGCTGCCTTGATTCAAGATTATTTTAAATCACCAGAAACAGTATCTATCGCGGTAAGTGGAACACCTCTAGATAATATTGCACAACAATGTTACGAGGTTCCTAACTTTTACACCAAAGTAAATCTCTTAAATTACTTACTTAAAGACAAAGAGACCTTTACAAAGGTGCTGGTTTTTGTGTCAAATAAAAAGAGTGCAGACAGATTGTTTGAAGCTTTAGATGAATCTTTTGCTGATGAAATTTGTGTGATTCACTCGAATAAAACACAGAATTATAGGATTCGTTCTATTCGTCAGTTTGATGACGGAATGAACCGGATATTGGTTGCTACAGATGTAATGGCTCGTGGATTGGATTTGGATGAAATTAGTCATGTAATCAATTTTGACACGCCTAACTTTCCAGAAAATTACATGCACCGAATTGGAAGAACAGGAAGAGCAGAACACGAAGGAAATACCATTTTGTTTTCGACAGAGAAAGAACAGGAAGATAAAGAAGCAATTGAAAAACTAATGAAGCTTGAAATTCCTAAAACGGAATTTCCGTCAGAAGTAGAAATTGCCGAGCGTTTAACACCTGAAGAACGCCCTGTAGATTTTGAGCATAACAATCCTACGAAACGAAAAGTAGACGAATTTGCTCCTGGACCTGCCTTTCATGAAAAAAGTGAAAAGAATAGCAAAACAAATCAAGGAGGTTCATACCGAAGAGAAATTGCCAAAAAATACAAGAAACCTAAAACAAGAGGCGATAAAAACTACAACAAACGTAACAAACGATAGTAATATAATATGCGTGTGTTAACGGAACAAGAGCTTCACAATTTAGGGATGAACATTGCAGGGAAGAAACTGCAAGAAATGGGCTATGAGTTTGTGTCGGTAAACAGTCAGTTAAAAAAACACCCACAGTTTGTCTTGTTTAAAAAAGGAGAACCTACCATTTTTGTGTTGGTAAAAACCTCTAACAACATTCAATTTCCAGAAGATTACGATGTTTTATGGATGGAAACTTTTAAAGCACACGCAAAAAAACAAAACGCGCACATTTGGTTTGCAGGTATCGGGATTGCCAATGCAGAAAGTGTTGGAAGTCCAGTTTTTAAAGACCAACCCTACTACGTAGCTTTTGAGGATTTTATTAAGATTTTGGAATAGCTTTCATAAAAAAAAGGTTGCCTGAAAAGACAACCCTAATTCTGTATTGATACCACTAAAAACTACTCTGCTTTTTCTTCTAACAACTCAAAGAATTGACCTAGTTTAGGAAGAATGATAATCTTAGTTCTTCTATTTTTAGATCTATTTGCATTGGAGTCATTTGGACCTAATGGCACATAGCTACTTCTACCCGCTGCAATTAATCTACTTGGTTTTACACCAAATTTATGTTGTAAAATTCTGGTGATAGACGTGGCTCTCATGGCGCTTAAATCCCAGTTGTCTTGAATAAAATCTGTTTTAATCGTTTTAGAATCTGTATGACCTTCAACCATTACATCCATATTTGGTTGCCCATTAATTACGGTAGCTACTTTTTCTAACACGTCGTATGCTTTTTTAGTTACGTTGTAACTTCCGCTTTTAAATAATAATTTATCAGAGATAGAAATATAAACAACGGTTTTTTCAACATTGATTTCAATATCTTCATCATCGATACCATCTAATAATTCTTTCTTTAAATGAAATGCAAGTACTAAGTTTAGAGAATCTTTTTTGGTAGTTGCATCTCGAACTCTATTGATATAAGCGTCTTTTTTGCTTAACTGAATCAATGTTTCTTTAATATTGTCATTTGCCCCTTTGGTAAGAACCGTTAAATTGTCAACAAACTCTAACGTTCTTTTTTTGTCTTTTTTTAACTCTTCAACCGTAGTTTCTAGCGTCGAAATAGTTGCTCCGTATTGTGATTGATTTTTTTCATTTTCAATGATACATTTTGTTAGACTGGTGCTAACAGCAAGTAGCTCATCTTTTGTTTTTTGGTGTGTGCTTTTTAAAGTCACATAATCTTTTTTAGAGACACATGAGCTCATTAAAAGAACAACTGATAGGGAAAGTACTATTTTTTTCATTTTACGTAAAATTAATGGTTCCACAAATCTATAAAATAGATTGCACAAAAAATCAAATTAACAGGAATTTATGATGCTTTTGTGATGAATTTATAACTTACCTTTGTTTTTATGATGAAAAGATATATTGTCTTTGCTTTTTTAAGTGTTTTGATTTCTTGTCATCAAAAGAAAACAGTTCAACTTAGTGGTTTTGTTTTTGGAACCACGTATCACATCACCTATGTAAATAACAAAGGAGACAGCTATCAAAAATCGATTGATAGTTTGTTTTATTTGGTGAACAGATCGCTTTCTACTTATTTACCAATGTCAGATATTTCTAAAATCAATACAGGAGATACAACCGTTGTAGTTGATGCACTATTTCGAGAAGTGTATCAGAAATCAAAAAGAATTCATACAGAAACCGATGGTTATTTTGATCCTACTGTTGGGTTTTTGGTAAACGCTTGGGGTTTTGGACCTGAAAAAGCGAGCATAAATATGGACAGTGTTGCTGTTCAGAAAATGATGCAGCTGGTAGGTTTTGAGAAAGTACAATTGGTAAAATCAACGATCAGAAAACAAGACTCTCGCATATTTCTCGATTTTAATTCCATTGCAAAAGGCTACGGAGTTGATGTAATAGGACGTTTTTTAGAGAAAAAAAATATTCAAAATTATTTGGTTGAAATAGGAGGAGAAATAAGAGCAAGAGGAAAAAACACAGCACAAAAGCATTGGAAAGTAGCCATAGAAAAACCAAACACTGACGGAACGCAATCTTTTCAAAAAACAATTGAATTGTCAAATCAGTCAATGGCAACTTCTGGCAATTACAGAAAATTTAGAATTAACAAAGAAGGAAAAAAATATGTGCATACCGTAAATCCCAAAACAGGTTTTGCAACGGAAAGCAATTTGTTAAGTGTCTCTGTAATTGCAAATTTAGATTGTGCAGATGTAGATGCCTATGCAACTGCTTTTATGGCAATGGGATTTGAAAAAACAAGGCTATTTGTAGAAAAGAACCCTCAACTAAAAGTGATATTGATCTATACAAACGCTACAGGAGAGTTGGTAGAATATAATTCAAAGTAATAAATTATTTATAGCAAACAGGTAAAATTTCACCTTTTGATAGACAATATTTGGTAACTAGATCTGACGAGATTGTTTGTGTATAATCCACTTCGTCAACCCGAAAACCAATTGTGCGTAACTTGTCAAAATAATCTCTTCCATACACTCTTACATGATCATATTGTCCAAATAGTAGCGCGCGTTCTTTTCGATCTGTAATGGAATTATCTTCAAATGTTTTTTCTCTGCTTAGATCTTGTGGAATTTGAAAAACTCCCATTCCTCCAGGTTTTAATACACGATACAATTCTTGCATCGCCTTGGTGTCATCAGAAATATGTTCTAATACATGATTGCAAAAAACCACATCAAAAGAAGCGTCATCAAAGGGGAGGTTACAGATATCTGCTTTTACATCGGCAATTGGCGAATGTAAATCTGCGGTGATATATGTTAAGTTTTTTTGTTTTCTAAAAAGAGCTAAAAAACATTGCTCTGGGGCCATGTGTAATACCTTTTTCTCTGCTGAAAAAAAGTCAGTTTCTTGTTGTAAAAACAACCACAATAAGCGATGTCTTTCTAAAGAAAGAGTGCTTGGAGATAGTGCGTTTTTTCGTTGTATCTCATATCCGTAGGGTAAAAATTTTCGAAAACTTTTTCCATCTATTGGATCGGTATATACATTTCCTTTTAAAAAAAAGGCAATAACAGGCCTTGCCAAATAACTTAATTTGATAAGAATTGGACGAGGAACTGTATTCAGTATAAGTTTAAAAACAGACACTATTGTTTTAAGTAGCTTTTAAAGTGTTAGTAATTTTGACGAAACTCATCCTCTTCGTTACTTTCTATTCCTAAGGCTTCATATACATATTTAAAGGTAGAAAGTAATTCTGGTTTTCCATTTACAATAGCAACATCATGCTCAAAATGAGCACTTGGTTTGCCGTCTCGGGTTAAAATAGTCCAACCATCTTTTAGTTGATTGATCTTATGAGTGCCTAAGTTTATCATCGGTTCAATGGCAACAACCATTCCGTTTACAAACTTTTTTCCACGTCCTCTTTTTCCATAATTTGGCATTTCAGGATCTTCATGCATTTCTCTTCCCAATCCATGACCTACTAGTTCTCTAACTACACCATAACCGTGTTTTTCTGCGTGTTTTTGAATGGCAAAACCAACATCTCCAACACGATTTCCAACACGTAGTTCTCGAATTCCTTCGTACAAACTTTCTTTGGTGATCTGTAATAATTTTTTGGTTTCTGGAGCTACTTCTCCCACCTCAAAAGTATAAGCATGGTCTCCATAAAATCCGTTTTTAATGCTTCCGCAATCAATAGAAATAATATCGCCTTCAATAAGGGGTTTGTTGTTTGGAATCCCATGTACCACTTGCGCATTTGGACTCATGCATAAGGTGTTCGGAAAATCATACAGGCCTAAAAACCCAGGAATTGCTCCTTCAGATCGGATAAATTCTTCTGCAAGTTTATCTAAGTGCAAGGTGGTTACACCGGGCTTCACTTCCGCCGCTAATATTCCCAATGTTTTTGAAACGATCAATGCACTTTCTCGCATCAATTCAATTTCTTCTAAGGTCTTTATTTGAATCATTTTTAATAAAAATTAAAGCGCAAAGATACTTTAAAAAAAAGACTTGAAAAGACAATGTACTTGGCAATTTGTATGGAAAAACAATTCAAAAGCGTACGAAGAGTGGCTAAAAACCAGACGTTAAAATGCAACAAGATAGCAACGGTAGTCGTTATTTTTCGTAGGAATGTTTGTAGGGTTTTCCGCTTACAATTGTTAAGATGTCTTTTTCTAAAGACGCTCTAGGGAACTCGACATAACGACCAATTTCTTTTCCTTTTTTGTAAAAAATAAACGTAGGAACCCTTTTAATATCAAAGCCTTCTTGTAGATTTTCTGGAGTTTTTTTACCTCTATTTACAGTAATCATTTCTAGTTTTTTAAGGTTGAAATTTGCTGCTTCTAGCACTTTATAAAATCTCGGTATTTCTCTTTTGCTATCCTTGCACCAAGTACCCATAAAAGCTTTAATGGTCGTGTTTTTAAACTTTTTTTGAAGTGCCTTACTTGTTGCTGCACCTACAATGTATGATTCAAAATTTTTCACAAACCATGTTGCGTAAGGTTGTTGATTGAAATCAGCTTTGGTAACAAGTCCAATTAAATCACCTGAAACGTTTTTTGTTGCGGTAGTTTTTTGTTGTGCATTGCTAGTTGTCAATAGAAAAAAAGCGAGCGCGAAGAATAGGTTTTTCATGTAAAAAATTAAAGATAGATTAGACCAAAGATTGTTGCGTCATTTCTGAGGGCTGTTCAATACCCATTAGTGTTAATATTGTAGGCGCAATATCGCCCAAGATACCATTTTTTATTGACCTTAGTTCTGGGTCAATAAGAATCATGGGAACTGGATTTGTGGTGTGAGAAGTATGTGGGCTTCCATCTGGATTCATCATGGTTTCACAGTTTCCATGATCTGCAATTAAAATAGTGGTGTACCCATTTTTTAAGGCTGAATTGATAAGGTCTTTAGTACAATGGTCAACAGTTTCGCAAGCTTTTACGGCGGCATCAAAAACACCAGTGTGTCCAACCATATCTCCATTGGCAAAATTCAAACAGACAAAATCAACAGCTCCTTTTTCCAATTCTGGGATCATAGCATCTCTAATTTCATAAGCGCTCATTTCGGGTTTTAAATCATAGGTAGCTACTTTTGGAGATGGACATAATAAGCGTGTTTCTCCATTGAATTCTTTTTCTCTTCCACCAGAAAAGAAAAAGGTAACATGTGGGTATTTTTCTGTTTCAGCAATTCTGATTTGAGTTTTTCCTGCTGTTTCTAAAACTTCACCTAGCGTGTTCTGAATGTCCTTGTTGTGATAAATTACATGGACATTTTTAAATCGTGCATCATAGCCTGTTAGTGTTGTAAAATGCAACGGTAATTTTTTCATTCCAAATTCAGGAAAATCTTGCTGACTCAAGGCATTGGTTAATTGTCTTCCTCTGTCAGTTCTAAAGTTGAAGAAAATAACCACATCGTCTTCTTTTAGAGTCGCTTTTGGCCGTTGATTGTCATCAACCAGTATAATGGGTTTTATAAACTCATCTGTTATTCCAGCCGCATAATTTTGCTCCATGCTTTTTAAGGCATCGGTAGAAAAAGTTCCTTTTCCGCTCACCAAAGAATCGTATGCTAATTGAATGCGTTCCCAACGGCTGTCTCTGTCCATTGCATAATATCTTCCAATAACAGAAGCCAGTGTTCCTGTTGTTTTTTGCATGTGTTCTTCAATCTCATTGATAAAGAATTTTCCAGATTTCGGATCACAATCTCTGCCATCTGTAAAGGCATGTAAAAACACGTTTTCTACATTGTTTTGATCTGCGGCGTTGAGCAACCCTTTTAAATGATTGATATGAGAATGGATACCGCCATTAGAAAGCAGTCCTACAAAGTGTACATTCTTTTTATGCTTTTTGGCATGGTCAAATGCCGCTAAAAGAGTAGGTTCTTTTGCTAAAGTCCCTTTTTCTACAGCATTGTTTATTTTTGCTAAGTTTTGGTATACAATTCTACCTGCGCCTAAATTCATATGACCCACTTCAGAATTTCCCATTTGCCCAACAGGTAAGCCAACATGTTTTCCGTCAGTTCGTAAACTTGCGTGGGGAAATTTGTCATATAGCGAATTGATAAACGGCGTTTTAGCATTGTAAACTGCAGATACTTTAGGGTCTTGTGTAATTCCCCAACCATCTAAAATAAGTAAGATTACTTTTTTATTCATATCAATATTTAAAACACAAAAATAAGAAAGATTTTTGTGCTGTGCTTAAAATTATACGAAACCGATACCGTAACTCGTTGAATATTTAAAAATCAATATAAAAGAGATACCGAAATGAGCTTTTAAAATTGTAATTTTACCTTGTTGAAATTTATTCTTTTTAAAGCCTATGGAATCTCATTTTGAGCTCAACGAAGTTACTAAAAAACTCCCGAAGCATTTACATAAGTTTATTGTAAAGCAACCTTATGATGCCTACACGGCACAAAATCAGGCGGTATGGAGATATGTGATGCGTATGAACGTTGATTATTTGAGTAACGTAGCACACACATCATATTTAAAAGGCTTAGAAGTAACAGGAATTTCGATTGAAAGCATTCCGTATATGGCAGGAATGAATCGGATTTTAAAAGAGATTGGTTGGGCGGCAGTTTCTGTAGATGGTTTTATTCCTCCGAATGCATTTATGGAATTTCAAGCCTATAATGTGTTGGTAATTGCTTCTGATATGAGAACCATCAATCATATTGAATATACGCCAGCGCCAGATATTATTCATGAGGCTGCAGGACACGGACCTATTATTGCAAATCCAGAGTACGCAGAATATTTAAGACGCTTTGGAGAAATTGGAAGCAAGGCTATTTCGTCTAAAAAAGATTATGAAATGTATGAAGCCATTCGATTACTTTCCATTTTAAAAGAAGACCCTAATGCGACCTCAAAAGAAATTTCAGATGCGCAACATACAGTAGAAGAATTACAAAATAACATGGGCGAATTGTCTGAAATGGCTCAAATACGGAACTTGCATTGGTGGACTGTTGAATATGGTTTGATAGGAACTATTGATGCTCCCAAGATTTATGGAGCTGGGCTGCTTTCTTCAATAGGAGAGAGTGCTTGGTGTATGAATCCTGAAGTTGAAAAACTCCCATATACCGTTAATGCAGCCACAGTTAGTTTTGACATTACAAAGCCGCAACCCCAATTATTTGTAACACCAAATTTCGCACACTTAAGTTTGGTCTTAGAGCAGTTTGCAAATAAAATGGCCATTCGAAAAGGAGGCTTAAAAGGCGTTCAAAAATTAATCACTTCGGGAAATTTAGGCACAATTGAATTAAGTACAGGGATACAAGTTTCTGGAGTCTTCACGAATGTGATTTCTGATGAAAATGAACGACCTATTTATATTCAAACCACAGGAGAAACAGTGTTGTCTTCTAGAGATAAAGAGTTGATTGGTCACGGAACGGAATACCATTCTGAAGGATTTGGTAGCCCTATCGGAAAATTAAAAGGAATCAATATTCCGATTGAAAATATGAGTCCACGTGATTTGGAAGCCTATAGAATTTATGAAGGAAAAGAAACTTCGTTAGAATTTGAAGGCGGTGTAAAAGTAGTTGGAGACGTAATTACTGGAACTAGGGATTTACATGGAAAAATTTTATTAATATCTTTTAAAAATTGTACCGTTACTTATAAGGATACTGTTCTGTTTGACCCTTCTTGGGGAGTGTACGATATGGCAGTTGGAAAAGAAATTGTTTCTGCTTTTTCTGGACCTGCAGACGCAACTTCTTTTGAGAATTTAGGAAAAGTCTCTGAAACAAAAACACATAAAATCGACTATTCTTCACACCAGAAAAAACTGTATGGTTTGTATGGTGATGTTCGAAAAATGCGAGAAGACAACGCTGTAGATGAAGAGAAAATCAACACAATTTTTAAAAAGAGTTTTACTGATTTTTCTGAAGATTGGTTGTTGCCATTAGAATTGTATGAATTGTCACAGCAACATGACTTTTCTTGTCAAACAGAAATTTTACAGCACCTAAAGAAATTACAACACAATAAAAAGTTCCAAAAATTGATTGAAAGCGGTTTAAATTTACTTCCGAATACTTAAATAAGGCTCCTCATTTAAGTTGCAAAATTTAGAAGAATACTAATATTTATTTTCCTACAAGGTTTTGAAAACCTTGTAGGTATTTAGATTGAAATGAACGTTGTCGGTTTTGTTATTGTTAAAAATCAGTGCTTTGAGAAGCTCTATAATTAAAGAACTCTTTACTCGAATACAATAGATGGAACTGTTTTTTGAAGTGTTTCCATTTTTTGTTGCAGCGTTTTTAAGAATTGTTGATGTTGCTCTGAGCTTTCGTTAAAAGGTCTGTGTGCCAATCCTTGTTGAATCGCTGCTACTTCTTGCATGGTGATTCTCGCCTCTTCTGAAACCCAAGAAGTTGTAAATTTTTCCCAAATATAATTGATTGCTGTTTGGTTTGGATGTAGCATGTCTTCTGCATAGAATCGGTAATCGCGCAATTCATCCATCATCAGTTCATACGAAGGGAAATAGAAAGCATTGCCTCTGTTTAGCACTTGATGAATCGCAGTAATTAGGTGTGCTTTGCTCTGTTGGTTTTCGATGAACCCATCTTTTAAGTGCCGAACAGGAGACACTGTAAACAGAATGGCTACGTCCTTATTTACAGATTTAACCAAGGTAATAATTGCTTCTAAACTTTGGGTAATCTCATCAATAGAAAGTAGTTCTTTTAAGAATTTTTTTTGTGGAATTTTATGGCAATTCGAAACAATAGCATCGGTTTCAATATGTCTGTACACCCAAGAAGTGCCAAGGGTAATTACAAGGTGTGTGGAGTTGTGTGCCTGTTTATTTGTTGAAAGGATTGCCTGATTTAAACCCTTTAATAAGGCCTCTTTGTTTGGGTTGCTGAGCACAGAATGTGCGTCAAAACAATGCCAACGTTCGTTGTGAAAAAAGACATCGTTTTCGGTGTATACTTTTTCGTTAATGACATTACAAATTAAATTTTCTATAGCGATTGGGTGAAATAAAATACCCAAGGGATTTTGAACCGTTTGAAATTTATAATGTTCTAATTTCCCGCCAATGTTCTCTGAAAAACAAGACCCAATTAACAGCAGTTTCGAGGTGTAATCTATTGGATTTCGAAACTCTTTCTGAATTGGTATTTGGGTTTGTAAGTTCATTATGTTAGATAATCAACAGCGCGCTCCAATGCTTTTGGAATTCCACCTGGATTTTTACCGCCCGCAGTTGCAAAGAAATTTTGCCCACCGCCGCCACCGTGAATTAGTTTTCCCAATTCTCGAACTACTTTTCCAGCATCATACCCGCGATCATTTGCCAATTCTTTCGAAATATAGCAGGTCAACATCGCTTTGTCTTTATTTTCAGAAGTTGCAAATAACAAGAATAGGTTTTGAAATTCTTTTCCCAATGCAAAGGCAAGGTTTTTAATTCCGTTTTGATCTAAGTCTATTTTGGTTGCTAAAAACTGTACACCATTCACTTCTTGTAATTGATTTCTTAAATCGCCAATTAAATGCTGTGCTTTTTCTTTAAGCAATTGTTCAATATGTTTTTTAAGAACGGTATTTTCATCTTGTAAAAACTGCACTGCTTTTACAGGTTCTTTGGTATTGTTTAAAAGCTTTTTTATGTTAAAAATCGCTGTAGTATTGTCTTGATAAAAGTCTTTTACAGCGTTATTTGTAATGGCTTCAATTCTTCTAATTCCCGAAGCAACGGCGCCTTCAGATTTGATTTTAAAATGCCAAATATCTCCAGTGTTTTTCACATGTGTGCCTCCACACAATTCCATTGATTTTCCAAAACGAATTGCTCTCACAGTATCGCCATATTTTTCCCCAAACAACGCCACTGCACCTTCGTCAATTGCTTGTTTCATTTCTATGTTTCGTTGTTCTTCTAGAGGTAATTTAAGGGCAATTCTTATGTTTACAAAATCTTCAACTTCTTGTAGTTGTTCAGCGGTTACTTTAGAAAAATGAGAAAAATCAAAACGTAAATACTTGGAATGTACGGCAGAACCTTTTTGCTCAACATGTGTTCCTAAAATTTCTCGCAATGCTTGGTGTAATAAGTGTGTTGCGGTATGATTGCACTCAGTTTTATAGCGTTGTTTTTTATCTACAACTGCTTTTAAATTTCCGTTTAAATGCTTTGGTAAGTTCTTTGAAAAGTGGATGATGACATTGTTTTCTTTTTTGGTATCTAAAATAGATACAACATCTCCATTCGCATCTTCTAAATAGCCTTTGTCACCAACTTGCCCTCCGCCTTCAGGATAAAAAGGGGTGTTGTTAAAAACCAATTGATATTGTTCGCCGTCTTTTTTAGAAACAACCTTTCTATAACGAGTGATTTGTACCGTCGCTTCTAAATGATCATAACCGACAAACTCTTCTTGCTCTTTTAAGAGCACAATCCAATCTCCAGTTTCGCTTTCAGAAGCAGCACGAGAACGATTTTTTTGTTGTTCCATTTCTGATAAAAATTCCTTTTCATCAACTGTAAATCCTTTTTCTCTGGCTATTAGTTGTGTTAAGTCTAATGGGAATCCGTAGGTGTCATACAACTCGAAAGTTTTGCTTCCAGAAATAACCGTTCCTTTTGTGCTTGCAATAACTTTGTCTAACAATACCAAGCCGTTGTCTAAGGTTCGTAAAAAAGAGTTTTCTTCTTCTTTGATGACATTTTCAATCAGTTGTTTTTGAGCCATTAATTCTGGGAACGCTTCTCCCATCTGTTTGCTCAATACATCAACCAATCTATACATAAAAGGTTCTTTTTGGTCTAAAAATGTAAACCCATAGCGAATGGCTCTTCGCAAAATTCTTCGAATTACATAACCGGCGCCAGTATTACTAGGCAATTGCCCATCAGCAATAGAAAATGCAACAGCTCGTACATGATCTATAATAACACGAATGGCAATGTCTGTTTTTTCCTCTTTTCCATATGTTGTTGCTGTAATGGTTTTAATTTCGCGAATTAAAGGCTTGAAAACATCGGTATCATAATTTGATGTTACGCCTTGTAAAACCATGCACAAACGTTCAAATCCTAATCCAGTATCGATATGTTTTGCAGGTAAATCTTCTAATGTTCCGTTGGCTTTACGGTTGTATTGCATAAAGACCAAGTTCCAGATTTCTACCACCTGTGGATGGTCCATATTGACCAATGTTTTTCCGTCTACGGCAGCTTTTTCTTCTGCAGAACGAATGTCTACATGAATTTCAGAGCACGGACCACACGGACCTTGTTCTCCCATTTCCCAGAAGTTGTCTTTTTTATTTCCTTTTAAAATACGGTCTTCAGAAATTAATTCTTTCCAATAATCGTATGCTTCTGTATCTAAAGACAAGTTGTCTTTGTCATCACTACCTTCAAAAACGGTTACATATAAAATGTCTTTGTCAATTTTATAGACTTCGGTCAATAATTCCCATGCCCAAGCAATGGCTTCTTTTTTAAAGTAATCTCCAAAAGACCAGTTCCCTAGCATTTCAAACATGGTATGGTGGTAGGTGTCATACCCCACCTCATCTAAATCGTTATGTTTTCCAGAAACGCGCAAACATTTTTGTGAATCTGCAATTTTGTTGTTTTTAGGAATTGCATTTCCTAAGAAGAACTCTTTAAAAGGTGCCATCCCAGAATTGGTAAACATCAATGTAGGATCGTTCTTTAAAACCATGGGTGCGGAAGAAACGATATCGTGTTGTTTTGATTTGAAAAAATCTAAAAATGTAGCTCTAATATCTTGAGATTTCATACAGCTCTAAGTCTTTATTTTTGGTGCTATTTGTATTCGTTAATTATTAAAAAACCATCTGTAAAAATAGTTCTAAAACATTTTGTAAATTTGTGTGTTTCCTAAGAAGAGCATTTGTAAAAAAGATCTCATTAAAGAATTCAAAAATAATACATTTATGGCAAAGGTAAAATATTATTATGATGCAGATACATTATCCTACAGAAAGATTGAACTCAAGAAAAAGGATGTGTATCGAAAGACTACCTTCGTCTTTTTGTCATTTGTATTAGTTGCATTTTTTGGATTTATTATTTTTAGTCAGTTTTTAATGTCGCCAAATGAAAGAGCGCAAAAAAGAGAACTGGATAATTTAAAATTACATTTTGAGCTGTTACATAAAAGAATTGAAGAAAGCTCTAACATACTTACGGAGTTACAAGAAAGAGATAACAATGTATATAGAGTCTTTTTTGAAGCCAACCCAATTCCGGAGGAACAACGTAAAGCAGGTTTTGGAGGAGTAAATAGGTATAAGTATCTAGAAGGATTTGACAATTCTGCCATGATAGAAAATGCCACAAAAGACTTAGATATTTTATCGAAGCAGCTCGTAGTGCAATCAAAATCTTTAGATGAAATTGTTGCCTTGGCAAAAAACAAGGAAGAGATGTTAGCGTCTATTCCAGCAATACAGCCTGTTGCAAATAAAAACTTAAAACGAATGGCTTCTGGTTATGGCTATCGGATTCATCCAATTTATAAAACTAGAAAATTTCATTGGGGAATGGATTTTTCGGCTCCAAAAGGAACACCTGTATATGCAACGGGTAACGGAAAAGTAGAAAAAGTAAGAAGATCCAGAAGAGGGTATGGAAATCAAGTAAAAATTAATCATGGCTTTGGATATAAAACTTTTTATGCCCATTTGGATAGATATATAGTTCGGAAAAACCAGAAAGTAAAAAGAGGTGATTTAATCGGGTATGTAGGCACATCGGGTATATCAACAGCACCACATTTACATTACGAAGTTGTAAAAGGAAACAGAAAACTAAATCCAGTATATTTTTATTTTAGTGATTTAACTCCTGAAGAATACGAAAGAATGTTAGAATTAGCCTCTGTAGAAAACCAATCATTAGATTAATGCATATCAATTTACCAGAAAAAAGATATTATAAAATAGGAGAAGTTGCGAAAGCATTTGAAGTAAATGTCTCATTAATTCGCTTTTGGGAAAAGGAGTTTGAGATCATTAAACCCAAAAAAAACGCGAAAGGGAATCGCTTATTTACAGCAGATGATATTTCGAATTTTAAGCTGATTTTCAACTTGGTAAAAGAACGAGGGTTTACGCTGGAAGGCGCCAAGAAAAACCTAAAACAGCACCCAGAAGCAACTATGAATTCCCATGAAATAATCACAAAACTAGAGTCTGTAAGAGCCGCATTAACAGCCATAAAAAATCAATTGTAAAAATAAAAAGACATAAAAATACTATGCGTGCATAGTATTTTTATTATATTCGAAGCTGTAAAAGCTGTAAAAGCTGTTAAATCAGCATATGCCAGCAATTAAAATCAACTATAAAACATCAATATTATGCCAAAAAAGTATGTAGACCTCGAAACACTTAAATACATACTTTATGATATTCATAAATTAGAAGACTTATTAACTAGAGACCGATTTGAAGACCATGACATGGAATCGTTGAATCTATTTATAGATTCTGTAAAAGAATTTTCTGATAGAGAATTGTTTCCATACTTCAGAGAAATGGATGAAACTCCTGCGTATCATAAAGACGGAACTGTAATTGTTCACGAACAAGTTAAAACGATTATGCAACAAGGTGGAGAGATGGGTTTATTATCTGCTCCTTTTAATTATGATGATGGTGGTTTGCAAATTCCGTTTATAGCAGCACAAGCCGCATTTTACATAATGGATGCTGCAAATAATCATTTACCAGGGTATATTGGGTTAACAAGTGGCGCTGCTGAATTAATTATAGAATTCGGGAACAAAGAATTAAATGAAACGTACGTGCCAAATATGCTTTCTGGAACTTGGGGAGGCACCATGTGTTTAACAGAACCACAAGCAGGAAGTTCTTTGTCTGATATTACAACAAAAGCAACACCAACAGATGAAGGGTATTATAAAATTAGCGGACAAAAAATATTTATTTCTGGTGGCGATCATCAATTTGCAGATAATTTTGTGCATTTAGTTTTGGCGAGAATTGAAGGAGCTCCAAAAGGAACCAAAGGAATTTCTTTATTTGTTGTTCCTAAAAACAGACCAAAAGAAGATGGAACTTTAGAATATAATGATGTAATGACTATTGCTGATTTTCAAAAAATGGGGCAACGAGGTTATTGTACAACGCATTTAGGATTTGGAGATGCTGATGATTGTAGAGGTTGGCTTGTTGGTGAAGAACACAAAGGTTTAAACCAAATGTTTTTAATGATGAACGGCGCAAGAATTGCCGTTGGTAGAGGTGCTGCTGCAATTACAATGGCAGCATACAGAGCCTCTTTGCAATATGCAAATGAAAGACCACAAGGAAGAAAGCTGTCTGTTGATGGTAAGAAAAATCCAACTGAAAAACAGAGTTTAATTATAGAACATCCAGATGTTCGAAGGATGTTATTATTGCAAAAATCTATTGTAGAAGGTTCTTTGAGCTTGGTGCTTTTGGCTTCAAAATATCATGATATTTTAACAACAGCAAGATCCAAAGAAGAAAAAGAAAAATATCATTTGTTGTTAGAAATGGTTATTCCGATGGTGAAAACATATCCGTCAGAAGCTGGTGCAGCGTCTGTAGATAACGGCTTACAAGTGTTGGGTGGTTATGGTTTTTGTACCGATTTCAGCTTGCAACAATATTACCGAGATATTAGAATCTCTGCCTTGTATGAAGGGACAACAGGAATTCAATCCCAAGATTTATTGGGTAGAAAAGTGCCAATGCAGAATGGAAAAGCGCTACAACTATTGGTTGCTGAAATTATGCAAACAATTGCGCTTGCTTCTACAGATGATGCGTTAAAAGAATATGCTGCTATTTTAGGTGAGAAATTAAAACTTTCGCAAAAAGTATTGGGTCATCTAATGCCTTTTGCCATGAAAGGAAATCACGAGCGTTACTTAGCAGATGCTAATTTATTTATGGAATATATGAGTATTGTAGTTTTGGGTTGGTTATGGTTAGAAATGGCTGTGGATGCTAAAAATGAATTGACAAATACTGATAAAAAATATTCAGATACTTTTTATGAAAGTAAAATTCATACAATGAAATTTTACTTTAAATATGAAGTTCCTAAAACAAATTCATTAGCAGAATCTTTAATGAGTAATGAGGTTCTGACAATTAAAAACGATAAAGAATATATTTTATAATGAATATAAAAGAGCAATTTAATTTAGACGGAAAAGTAGCAATCATAACAGGTTCTAGCAAAGGGATCGGGAAAGCCATTGCGAAAGGTTTAGCGCAAAATGGAGCACAAGTTGTTATTAGTAGTCGAAACCAAGAGGCTTGTGATGAAGTGGTTGCAGAATTTAAGGCGTTGGGTTTAAAAGCTATTGGAATTTCATGTCATATTGGTAAAGAGGAACAACGAGAGCAATTGATCGCTAAAACCATTGCCGCCTTTGGCCGGATAGATATCTTAGTAAACAACGCTGCCATCAATCCTGTTTTTGGACCGATTGAAGACGTTGACCCTGCGATTTTCGATAAAATTATGGACGTAAATGTAAAAGCACCTTGGCAATTGTCAAATTTGGTATTGCCGCATTTGCAACAACATAAAAACGGAAGTATTATTAATATTGCTTCTGTAGAAGCATTGACCCCAGGTTTCGGACTCGGATTGTACAGTACCAGTAAAGCGGCTATTTTAATGCTGACAAAAAATCAAGCAAAAGAATGGGGAAGACATGGTATTAGAGTCAACGCTATTTGCCCTGGATTGATCAAAACAAAATTTAGCGCTGCCCTTTGGCAGAATGAAAAAATACTACAAAAAATAGAAAAGGCAATTCCAAGCGGACGCATGGGGAATCCAGAAGAAATGGTTGGATTGGCTTGTTTATTAGCATCAGATGCTGGATTGTACATGACAGGTGGCGTATACACAGCAGATGGCGGATATATGATTGCAGGATAAACGATCTCGACTCAAGCATCTGAGATATGAAACATAATACCCCGCTAATCCCGATAATTATCGGGAGCGGGATTAGTTCAACTGACTATTTTAATTCGTTGCTATGCAACTTTTCAAAATAGCGTTTCACTAATAAAAACAAGTAAGCTTATGAACTTTGAATACTCAGAAAAATCAATACAACTTCAAGAAAAATTAACAGCATTTATAGCAACACATATTCTTCCTATAGAAGAAGAATTTCTTGTGTTTCAACGAAATCCTGAAAATTTTTGGAAACGATTTCCAAAAATAGAAGACTTAAAAGCCAAGGCAAAAGAAGCGGGGCTTTGGAACTTGTTTTTGCCAAAAGACTATAAAGAGTTCAGTCCGGGTTTGACCAATCTAGAATATGCGCCTTTGGCAGAAATTATGGGCAGAAATATCTGGATTTGTGAAATTTTTAATTGCAATGCTCCTGATACAGGGAACATGGAAGTGTTGGCGAAATACGGAAGTAAAAGTCAACAAGAAAAATGGTTACAGCCTTTATTAAGTGGAAAGATTCGCTCTGCTTTTTTAATGACAGAGCCTGATGTAGCTTCTTCAGATGCTACAAACATTGAAACGTCTATCGTATTGGATGGAGATGATTATGTGATCAATGGAAGAAAATGGTGGTCTTCTGGCGCGATGGACCCAAATTGTGAGGTTGCCATTGTGATGGGAAAAACCGATCCAGCCGCACATAGACATCAGCAACAAAGTATGATTCTGGTTCCTTTAGATACCAAAGGTGTAGAAATTGTAAGACCCTTGTCCGTTTTTGGATATTACGATTCTCCAGAAGGGCATGCAGAAATTATCTTGAACGATGTGAGAGTGCCCAAAGAAAATCTACTTCTTGGTGAAGGAAGAGGGTTTGAAATTGCACAAGGAAGATTAGGGCCAGGAAGAATTCATCATTGTATGCGATTGGTAGGAATGGCACAAGTTGCCTTAGAAATAATGTCGCAACGTACGTTAGAAAGAGAAGCTTTTGGTAAAAAGTTTTATGATTTTAGCAGTATCCGTCATGAAATTGCAAACTCTCAATGTGAAATAGAACAAGCACGATTGTTAACACTTTCTGCGGCGGATAAAATGGATAAAAAAGGGAATAAAGAAGCCAAAGATTTGATTGCTATGATCAAAATTGTAGCTCCGAATATGGCCTTGAAAGTAATTGATAGAGCCATGCAGATTTTAGGAGGAAAAGGCATGAGCTCAGATACACCATTGGCACATTATTTTGCCATTGCAAGAATGTTAAGATTGGCAGATGGGCCTGATGAAGTACATCGATATCAACTAGGAAAAAGCTGTATCAAAAAATATGGAAAAGGCTAATATGAGCAGACATCAACAGGTACGAAAAGGAGAAGAACTGCATGAAGAGAACGTAAAGAAATTTCTTCAAGAAAAAGGATTGATACGTACTGTAGAAAGCGAGTTGCTTGTGGAGCAGTTTACACATGGATATTCTAATTTGACCTATTTTTTAAGGATTGAGGACAAAGAATACGTGTTGAGGAAACCGCCTATCGGAGCCACTAAGAGAGGTCACGATATGGGGCGCGAATATAAAGTTCAGAAAGCCTTGCAAACACAATTTTCTAAGGTTCCTAAAATGTATGGATATACAGACGATGAAACCTTGTTGGGCGCTCCTTTTTACATTATGGAAAAAGTAGACGGTATTATTCTAAGTTATTCGGAAGCAAAAAAACAACGCATTTCTGCCTCTAATTATACAACGATTGCCAATTCTTGGTTAGACACCTTTGTAGAATTGCATCAAGTGGATTATAAGGCTGTTGGCTTGTCTGATTTAGGAAGGCCAGAAGGCTATGTAGAACGGCAAGTGACCAATTGGGGAAAGCAATACTTGAAAGCTGCAACGGAAGAGGTTCCTGCCGCAAAAGCTGTACTAAAATGGATGCAAGAGAAGCAGCCAACAACGTTCAAGCATTGCCTGATTCATAATGATTATAAGTATGACAATGTTGTTTTTAAAGATGCTAGCTGGCAAAAGGTAACTGCCGTTTTAGATTGGGAAATGTCAACCTTGGGAGATCCATTAATGGATTTGGGAACCTCTCTCGGATATTGGACTGTGGCAACAGATCATGCATTTATACAGCAAGGAATTCCATCGCCAACCATCTTTGAAGGAAATCCGATGCGGAGCGAACTCGCTCAGATGTACGCTGAAAAGTCTGGCAGAAATGTAGATAATTTGGTCTTTTATTATGTTTTTGGTTTGTTTAAAATCGCCGTAATCGCACAGCAAATATATTATAGATATAAAAAAGGGCTGACTACAGATCCTCGGTTTGCTCAGTTGAATAAAGCGTCAGAATTGTGCTGTAATCTGGCATTACAATCTATACAAACTAACAAAATAGACTAATTGATATGCAAGTAGAAAACAAAGTAGTTATTGTAACAGGCGCTGGATCAGGAATTGGAAAGGCAACTGCACTTCATTTTGCAACACACAAAGCGACCGTTGTTGTTTCAGACATTAATATAGCAACAGCACAGGGCGTTGTTGATGAAATTGTAGCAAAAGGAGGAACGGCAATTGCGATTCAAACCAATGTTGTCAACATTCAAGAAGTTGAAGCACTGGTCAATGAAACGGTTGCACAATATGGACGTTTGGATGTGCTTGTAAACAATGCAGGGATTGGTCCAAAAAAATTGTTGAAAACAGCTGATGCTACTCTAGAAGATTGGAATGATGTAATTGCAGTAAATCAAACAGGCGTTTTTTACGGGATGAAATTTGCCCTACAGCAAATGTTAAAACAAGGGCATGGAAATATTGTCAATGTGGCTTCTTTAGCGGGTTTAAAAGCCTCTTTAAACAACATAGCATATACTGCTAGTAAGTTTGCGGTTGTTGGAATGACAAAATCAGCTGCTTTAGAATACGCTTCTAAAAATATTCGAATCAATGCCGTTTGCCCTGGGTACACAGAGTCTCCGTTGTTGGATCAATTGTTGTCAGCAAGACCAGATATGGACGCCATGTTAAAAAGTGTGATTCCGATGAAACGCTTCGGAAAGACTATTGAAATTGCAGAAGCAATTGTTTGGCTAGCTTCAGATACTAACAAATTTATGACGGGACAAGCAATCGTATTAGATGGAGGAACATCGCTTTAAAAATCAAAAAATATTAGTTATTTTTGTAAAAGAATAACTTGAAATAAAAATTAAAAATCAATTCTAAAAATAGAAATTATGAAAAAATGGTTGCCTTTAATAATTATTGTAATTATTGTATTTGTTGGGTATAGAACAGTTGTTGGATTTAACAATACAGCAGTTATATTAACTGAAAATGTTTCAGAATCTTGGGGAAATGTAGAAACTTCATACCAACGAAGAAACGACCTGATAGGAAATTTAGTAAAAACCGTACAAGGTGCAGCAGATTTTGAAAAAAGTACGTTAACGGCTGTCATAGAAGCAAGAGCTAAAGCAACGTCCATAAATATTGACCCTTCTAACGTTACTCCAGGGCAATTGGCACAATTTAACAAGGTGCAAGGCGGTTTGAGTGGCGCACTAAAAAGTCTTTTGGTGACTGTAGAACGGTATCCTGATTTAAAAGCCAATCAAAACTTCTTGAAATTACAAGATGAGTTGGCAAGTACAGAAAATCAAATACTAACGGCTAGAACTCGATTTAATGAAGCGACAAAGCCTTATAACAGTCATATTAAAACATTTCCGAACTCAATCTTTGCTGGATGGTTTGATTTTGAAGGGAAACCTTATTTTCAATCAGTAGAAGGTGCGGATAAACCTGTAGAGGTTAATTTTGATTTCAATAAGAAAAATTAAGATGCAAGGAGTAAAGAAGTTTCTTTCTGCTGAGGAAGAACAAGAAATTATAGCGGCAATTCATACTGCTGAAAAAAATACTTCAGGTGAAATTCGAATTCATGTGGAATCGAAATCTGAAAAGGATGTTTATGAGCGCGCTTTAGAAGTCTTTCAGCAATTAGAAATGTACACCACCGAGCAGCGGAATGGAGTCTTAATTTATATTGCTATAGATGATAAATCGTTTGTTATTTGTGGTGATGAAGGGATTGATGCCATTGTTCCTGAAGATTTTTGGAATACTACAAAAGACACCATGCAACAGTATTTTAAGCAAGGTAATTTTAAAGAGGGAATTGTGGCAGGTGTTTTAAAAGCAGGGGAAGAACTGAAAGCTCATTTTCCTTGGCAACAAAATGATGAAGATGAATTGTCTAACGAAATTTCTAAGGGATGATTCAGATATCAATAGTTAATAAGCGGGTTATAACAAGTAGTAAGTTGCTGTTGTTTTTTATCGGATTCTTTTTCTTTCAGGCTATTTCTGCGCAATATAAAATCCCTAAAAAGCCAAAATTTCAAACGAGTGTTTATGATTATGTTGAGGCGTTAACAGCAACACAAAAAACAAGTTTAGAAAGCAAGTTGATACGGTATTCTGATACGACATCTACGCAGATAGTTATAGCCATTATCAATTCTACGAAAGGAGAAAGCATTGGAGTGTTAGCTCCAAGATGGGCTCAAAAATGGGGAATTGGTCAAGCAAAAGAAGATAACGGAATCTTTGTATTGTTGGCAAAAGGAGATCGCAACATATGGATTGCTCCAGGTTATGGAGTAGAACATTTGTTAACGGCAGGTATCACAGGAGAATTAACGAGAAATATTATTATTCCTGAATTTAAAAAAGGAAATTATTACGCAGGTTTGGATAAAGGTTCTGATGCTATTTTTCAAGTATTGAATGGCGCGTATAAAGGAGCTCGTAAAAAAACATCCAACAAAGGTTTTAAACTTGCTCCCATCATGTTCATTGTTTTTATGATTGTTTTCTTTATTCTTCGCAGAGGTGGTGGAGGTAGAGGAGGTAAAGGAGGAAGGAGAGGCTCTGTAGCCGGAAGTGTTTTAGAGGCCATTATTCTGAGTAATATGGGTCGTGGTGGCTTTGGAAGCGGAGGTAGTTTTGGCGGAAGTTCTTCTGGTGGTTTTGGTGGCGGCTTTGGCGGTGGCGGCTTTAGTGGTGGCGGTGCTGGCGGAAGCTGGTAATTTTCACTTTATGAAAAAAGTTTTTTTATGTGTGTGTCTTTTTTTTTACATTAGTAGAAATAAATCTTTGTATGGAAACCTTGTTGCTCAATGCTGAAAAATACGCTTTTTTGTTATTAACCAAAGAGCTGAGTCCTGCGTATTTGTGTCATAATATGAGCTATACTCAACGGGTTGTCAATGCAACAAAAGAACTGATACAAGGAGAAGGGGTTTCTGAAACGGATGCTAATATTTTGTTGTTGGCTGCTTGGTTTCACAACTTAGGATATGTAAAAGGAAAAGAAAATCACGAAGAAAAAAGTGTACAAATAGCAACCAATTTTCTAGAAGAATACAATATTGATGAAAGCATAATTGATGAGGTTAGCAAGTTAATTAGAGCTACTAAAATGAGTCAAGAAATTGACAGTATTTTAGAGGGCATAATCAGAGACGCTGATTGTTTTCACTTTTCTGGAAAAGGATATTCTGACAGTAGCGATTTGCTCAGAGAAGAACTCCATGCCATCAATGGTAAAAGTTTTACAGATGCTGAATGGATAGAAGAGAACATTGCATTCTTATCTGGGCAGCACCATTATTATACAAAGTATGCACAAGAGCACTGGCAACAAGGAAAGGATAGAAATATTGCGCAATTGTTTAAAGTACAAAAAAAATTAAAGCAAGTAGTCAAAAAAAATTCAACTAAAAAAGAAGCAAAAATTCCAGAACAGGGTATTGAAACCATGTGTAGAGCACTGCTTCAAAACCATAGTACGCTGAGTACTATTGCAGATACTAAAGCCTATGTTTTACTCTCTGTAAATGCCATTATGATCTCTTTGGTGCTTTTTGTCTTGTTGCCAAAATTGGACAATTTTTCAAACCAATATCTCATTGTACCCACCATTATATTTATAATCTTTACAGTTGTAACCATCGTTTTGTCTGTGATTGCAACGCTTCCAAGTGTGACTGAAAGAAAGTCCTCTAAAAAGGATGTGAAGGCTAAAAAAGGAAGCTTGTTGTTTTTTGGAAATTTTCATAAAATGAGCTTTCCAGAATTTGAATGTGAGATGGGGGAATTGATGAAAGACCAAGTATATTTATACAGCTCTATGATAGAAGATCTATACTTTTTAGGGCAAGTATTGCATCGAAAGCAAAAATTTTTAAGAAGTACCTATTTGGTGTTTATAGTCGGAATTATTATTTCTGTACTCGCTTTTGGAATTGCATTTAAAATCCAAGAAACAGGACTTTAATTGCCGTAACTTAAAGGGTCGTCAATGATAAAAACGGAAAACATGTAAGAGGCAGGGTAAAAATTATTTTTGTCTAAAATAGATAATAATTGGAACGCCATTAAAGTCATATTGCTCACGCAATTGATTTTCTAAATACCGTCGGTATGAATCTTTTACATACTGAGGCAAGTTGGCAAAGAACGCAAACTGAGGTGTTGGCGTTGGCAATTGCATACAGTACTTTATTTTAACATACTTTCCTTTGATTGCTGGTGGCGGATTTTGCTTGATGATTTCTAGCATGGTTTCGTTCAGCTTACTGGTAGAAATTCTATTTTTACGGCTTTGAAAAACGGTTACCGCTGTTTCAATTGCTTTAAAAATACGTTGTTTTGTCAACACAGAAACAAAAATAATGGGCACATCTGTAAAAGGTTCAATCTCTTTTCTTACAGCAGCCTCATAATCTCGCATGGTATTGGTTTCTTTTTCCACCAAATCCCATTTGTTGATCAAAATCACCACTCCTTTTTTGTTTTTTTCTGCCAACCAAAAAATATTTTGATCCTGGCTTTCAAAACCACGAGAGGCATCGACCATTAGAATAACAACATCAGCATATTCAATGGTTCTTACGGCACGCATCACAGAGTAAAACTCTAAGTCTTCTTTTACCTTCGATTTTTTTCTAATTCCGGCAGTATCTACCAGGTTAAAGTCAAATCCGAAACGATTGTATTTTGTGTCGATAGAATCTCTTGTAGTGCCCGCAATATCGGTCACAATATTTCTTTCTTCTCCAATCAAAGAATTGATAAATGAAGACTTTCCTGCATTTGGACGCCCTACTACGGCAAACCTTGGCAACTCTTCTGCTTCTAAGTCTATTTCTTCTGGTGCTGGAATGATGGTTGTAATGGCGTCTAATAAATCGCCAGTTCCACTTCCGTTAATCGATGAAATGGTATGATAATCACCCAGTCCTAAATTGTAAAATTCAACAGCATCCGCATCACGCATGGCATTGTCAACTTTATTGACTACTGTAAATATGGGTTTTTTTACTTTTCGTAAGATCTTGGCAACTTCAGAATCCATTGGTGTAATTCCTTGCTCAACATCTACTACAAAAATAATAATATCGGCTTCGTCTAGAGCCAATTGTACTTGTTTGCGAATTTCTCCTTCAAAAATATCATCAGAACCGACTACATATCCACCGGTATCGATCACAGAAAATTCTTTTCCGTTCCAGTCAGATTTCCCATAATGTCGATCACGAGTTACTCCACTCACAGAGTCTACAATAGCTTCTCTACGTTGTACTAAACGGTTAAATAAGGTTGATTTTCCAACATTTGGTCTTCCTACAATGGCAATGATACTGTTCATCTGATAAATTTGCTGCAAAGATAGTAATTAGGGAATGATTTTTGTTGAACTCGGTACGTAAAATTACTCTTTATAACCAAAGCGTTTGAGTTGCTTTTGATCACTACGCCAATTTTTATTCACTTTTACGTACAATTCTAGAAATACTTTTTTACTAAAAAAGCGTTCTAAGTCTTTTCTAGCTTCCGTTCCAACACGTTTAATGGCAGTTCCTTTATGACCAATAATAATGCCTTTTTGTGTTTCTCTTTCTACCATGATTACTGAGCGAATTCTGATAAGATCTTCTCCTTCGTTAAATTCTTCAGTTTCTACCTCAACGGCATAGGGAATCTCTTTTTTATAATGCATTAAGATTTTTTCCCTGATTTTTTCATTGACAAAAAACCGTTCGGGTTTGTCTGTCAATTGATCTTTCGGGTAAAAAGCAGGACTTTCTGGAAGCAATTCAATAATCTTCTGAAGCACAACATCTACGTTGAATTTTTCCAATGCAGAAATGATATACACAAAAGCATTGGGTACTTTTTCACTCCAATAAGCTAGTTTTTCTTCCACTTCGTCTTGTGAAGAGGTGTCAATTTTATTAAGTAGTAAAATAACAGGAATTTTACTGTTGATGATTTTGTTAAAAAAAGCTTCGCTCTTCAATTCTTTTTCTCCGATTTCTACCATGTAAACGAGTACATCGGCGTCATCAAAGGCAGATTTTACAAAATCCATCATCGATTTTTGCAGTTCATACGCAGGTTCAATAATTCCGGGAGTATCTGAGAAAATAACTTGGTAGTTTTCGTCATTTACGATTCCTAAAATACGATGCCTGGTGGTTTGTGCTTTAGAGGTAATGATTGAAAGTTTTTCGCCCACCAATGCATTCATTAAGGTTGATTTCCCAACGTTTGGATTTCCGATAATGTTTACAAAACCTGCTTTATGTGTCATGGGGCAAAGGTAGTTTGTTTTTTTGTACTATAAAGTTGAATTATGGTGTTTTACAAGTGTGTTTTTCATTTTCTTTTGAAAAATCAAATTTTTATTAGGATTGCGTTTAGGAAAAGCAGTATCTTTGCAGTCCAAATCGCGGGATAGAGCAGTATCCTTCGACTACGCTCAGGATAAAGTACCTACTGAATTTTGAGTATAAATTAAGACATAGAATTGATATTATTTCAATTAAAACATACATCGCGGGATAGAGCAGTAGGTAGCTCGTCGGGCTCATAACCCGAAGGTCACTGGTTCGAGTCCAGTTCCCGCTACTAAAGAAGCCAGATACAAATGTATCTGGTTTTTTTGTGGGTAAAAGTGTGGTGCTTGTATTAAAGATTTTAGTCCACAAAAAACCATCACATTGCTTTGCAATGTTGGCTTCTTAAGTAAAGCCCCTCAAAGGCCCATTTTTTGCGAAGCATAAAAATGAATCCAGTTTGTGTGCCTTTGGCATATCTTCTTCTGTTAATTCAGGCACTTCTAAGCTATCGGTAAAGCATCCAAAGAGTTTACGGAATTTGCTTCTAAAAATGGTTTTGTAATTGACTATAGAGAATCTATAGGCGGATATGTTAGACGTTAGCTTCAAAAATGAATCCAGTTACTTCAGGATTGGATGAGCTAATGGCAAACGCGGAACATCATAATAAACCCAACAAAAAACTCCCTCCAACTTAGTTGGAGAGAGTTTTTTTATAAACTTCTAAAAGTAATTTCTTATTTATTTGAAATTGATAACGGAATTGCAAGTCTTGGGATAAAGCTTACTAAAGCCGATACGATGTTGTACAAGAAGGTATAGATTGCTACATTAACATATAATACAGCAAGTCCGATAGCAACATTGATATACGAGTTTGCTACCATTCCTAAGTTTCCGAAATTCCATCCATTTCCTAAATTTTGAGCGGTATCTAATTTATACGCTGCAAAAGCACTCAATTGGTCTGAGATATAGTCAAGATGTACCATTGATGTTAATTCAGAAACAGCAGCTCCTGGTAATGCGTATAATGAACGCACACTATCTAGCATTGCTTCGCCTCCTCCAGATGTATTTAATAAAGAAGTGTCAAATACAAAAGATAATGTTGAAACAAATGCTACAAATAAACCTGTAATTGCAATCACTTCTCCAACAATTTTAATGTTTGTTAGTACAAAGTCTTTAAATACAAATTCTACCATTCCATTATGAGCACCTCCTAGACTGTCTCCTCTTGATCTAATTACACTCGCAATAGGGAATGCAGAATACATAAGAAGAAGAAAAGTAAGAACACTTCCAACTTTGCCTAGTGCTGAAGCATCCGAATTTTGAAAATAATCCATTGCGCCAGAGATAATAGCAAATTCCATTGCAAGTACCACTACTAAAGCGGCTATTTGGTAAATGGTTTTAACATAGCATCTGATTCCGTCTTGAGAGTCGAAATTACTGACTGCAGAATTCAGTTTTGCGTTTAAAATTTTTTGATTCACCATTTGTGGGAAATCAAGAATTTGATTGAAAATTTTGTTCATAATTAATTAGTTAGTTTGTTAATAATTGTAGAAAGATAGCATAAAATAAATAAACAACTCTTTTTTAGCTTGAAAAGCTGAAAAAGTAATTTGTATATATGTCTAAAAGACAAGTGTTTGTAGTATATAGAGCTTGTGATATCTTTTAACATCTTGCCTTTTGTCATCGTATAATTTATGGTGTAAATTTTTGTTTCAAAGACGTCTAGAAAAGTTTAATTAGCCTTTCTGATGCAATAATTTATAAACTATTGGGTTCTATTTTTTATGTTCTTTGTGTTAAAACCGTAGAATTTATATGGTGCATTAAGGGATTAATTATATATTTGGAGCATCATTTTGGTGTAGAATTTAATTCATATATGAAAACATTAAAAAGGGTATTTCTGACTTGTTTTTTTTCGTTGACATTTTTGTCAAGTATTGCTCAGGAAACATTGCCTATCTATTCTGATTATTTATCAGACAACGTATTTTTATTACATCCTTCTGCTGCAGGTATTGGAAACTGCGGTAAGATTAGATTGACTGCCAGAACACAATGGCAAGGAGTTCCAAATGCGCCCGCATTGCAAACCTTAAGTTTTCATAATAAGTTTGGAGAAAAGGCGGCTTTTGGAGTCATCTTTTTTAACGACAAAAACGGGTACCATTCTCAAAAAGGAGTACAGTTAGCATATGCCTACCACTTAGAAATAGGTAATGGTAATAGCTTTGAGCAACTATCTTTCGGACTTTCAGCAACGGCAGTTCAAAATCAATCAGATCAAAGAACGTTCTTTGGTGATCCAGCAGTTCAACAATTGATAGAAAGCACCAGTTATTTTAATGCAGATTTTAGTGTTGCCTATCACAGAGGGGGATTGTCTTCTTATCTTACAGTAAAAAACTTATTACTTTCTGCAAAGAACAACTTAAACAACAGTTTAGAGCCTTTAGATTTAAGAAATTATATCTTTAGTGCAGGATACTATTTTAATTTTAGAAATAAGATTAAAATGGAGCCATCAGTGATGTTTCAGTTTAAAGAAGGTACGGGAGAAAAAATAGCAGATTTTAATGTAAAGATCTATAAAGATTTTAGCAAAGCACAAGTATGGGCGGCAATGTCTTACAGAAGAAGTTTTGACAACGGTGCCATTGAAAACTTACAATACACGACTCCAATTGTGGGTGTTAATTTTAACGGAATGATGTTTTCATACACGTACACAAAGCAGTTGGGAGATATTGTGTTTGCTGATACAGGATATCATCAAGTAACGCTGGGAATGAACATCTTGTGCAGAACCCCTAGAGCATCTGCTTGCCCAAATATAAATGCCGCTTTTTAAAGGCTTAAAAGGCTAATTTTTCAATCGTTAAATTTTTGTATTCACGTAATACTGCTGTTAAAGAATCAATTTCTTTATTGGAATAAAACTGATTTTTTTGAGAATTAGATGCGGTGCTAACGAGTTGGTTTTCTTCCAATACTTTTTTTGTTTGTCTGGCAACGGCTTCACCAGAATCAATAATGGTTATTTGAGTTCCAATGATTTTTTTTATCTGAGGAATTAAATACGGATAATGCGTACAGCCCAATACCAAGCAGTCAATATTGTTTTTTAAAAAAACTGAAAGGTGGTTTTCTAATAGAACAGACATTTCTTTAGAGTGTAATTTCCCATTCTCAATCAGCTCAACCAAGCCTTCTCCAACTTGTTCTATGATGTTAATGTTTACATCTAAGTTGTTGGAAGTTTTTTCGAATAACGCGCTATTTAAAGTCCCTTTTGTAGCGAGAATTCCAATAGTATTGGTGTTGGTTTTTATTGCTGCAGGTTTAATTGCAGGTTCAATGCCGATAAAAGGAACGGCATAGGTGTTTCGTAAAATATTGATTGCATTTGTGGTTGCTGTATTACAGGCAACAACAATAAGTTTGCAATTTTGAGCTAACAAGAACTCCGTGTTTTTTATAGAAAATTCAATAATTTCTTCTTTAGATCTTTCGCCATAAGGCGCATGTTTGCTGTCTGATAAATAGATGGTATTTTCAGTAGGCAGCAAAGCGTGTATTTCTTTCCAGATAGAAGTGCCTCCTATACCAGAGTCGAAAATGCCAATAGGACGTGTTGTGGATGAGTTCATAGAAGTACAAAAATAAAAAATCCTACTTTTAAAAGTAGGATTTTTGAATCTTTTTATGCAATTAGGTTTTTTAGAAGCCTATTTTTGTTTTTACAGCGTCATAGATATCAACACCTTTTTCAAAAACAACCAATCCTTTTCCTGCAGATGCATCAAAGATATATGCCAGTCCTTTTGCCGCCGCCACTTCTTTGATCGCTTTTTGAGCTCTTTCTAAGATTGGCTTTAGTTTTTCCTGGTATTTTTTTTGCATTTCTTGGGTAGCAAATTGTTCAGCTTGCGCTAGTCTGTTTCTGTCTTGTTGAACTTCAACTTTTCTTTTTGCGTTTGTTTCTTGAGTCTGTGCTTTTTCTTCAGCACCATATTTTTTTAATTTTTCTTCATATTTCTTGGCCAATGCAGTAATTTCGTCTTTATACGTTTTTTGCATTTTCTCCAATTCTACTTGCATAGCTTTGGTAGCTGGCATGTTTGCTATTAATCTATCTGTTTCTATATGCCCAAATTTTTGTGCATTTGCAACACCACCTAATCCCAATGTAAATACAGCTATTAATAATAACGTCTTAAAATGTTTCATTTCTCTTGTTTTAATTTAATTGATTGTTATCTGTTTTAATTTCCTTCTTTCTGTTTCTTTAGAGCGTTCTTTTTTTCTTGTAATAATTTTCTTTTCGCTTCTCGCTCTTTTAATTTGGCAGCTCTTCTTAATTGAAGCTCTTTTTTCTTAGCCGCCTTTTTGTCTAGTCTTACTTTTTGTAAAGCAGCGAACCTAGATTGTGCCTCTAGTTTCTTTTTTGAGGACTTTTCTTGAACTTCTTTTATTTTTCGTCCCTTAACAATGCTCGATAAAACGAGTTCGCTAATATCGTATTTTTTATTGGAATATAGCATTACTAGTTCACTAGATTTGTCAAAAACAAAATCGTATTTTTTTCTTTTTGCAATTTTTTGAACAGCGTTATAAATCTGATCTTGAACGGGTTTTACCAATTGTTTCCTCAATAAGAACAAATCGCCTTTTGGGCCGAAGTAAAGAGATTCTAGCCGTGCTAGTTCTTCTTGTTTAAGAGCAATGTTCTCTTCTCTTTCATCACTTAGGTCTTTTGTTAAAATTGCTTTTTCAGTGGCTAAATCTGTTTTTAAAACTTCGATGTGTCTTTCGAGTTTTTTTAAATTCGTTTTCCATTTTTCAACTTTAGCATGTAAGGTGTTTTGAGCATTCACATATTCAGGAACATTTTCTAAAATGTATTCCATATCAATATACGCTATTGTCTGTTTTTTTTGTGCAATAGAAATTTGCACAGTACATAAAAAGGCAATTATAAATGCTGCTTTTTTCATTCGTATAGTTGTTTGAAAAAACGGTGCCTAAAAATAAAATATATATTAGAACTGTCTTCCTATAATAAAATGTGTTTGCCAACCTGATTTAGGTGCGTTAGGCACATTGTCATAAATTGGCAGTGCGTCAAATCCATGTGCGAAATCAATCCCTAATAAACCAAATGCTGGCATAAAGATACGAATCCCTAATCCGGCCGATCTTTTTAGTTGAAACGGGTTGTAATTATTGAAATCATCATATGAATTTCCTGCCTCTAAAAAACCTAAGGTATAAATAGAAGCAGATGGTTTGTCTGTAATAGAGTATCGCAACTCTAGTTGAAATCTGTTATAAATTGTACCTCCGTTGATAGACGACAATCTATTGTTTTCATATCCTCTTAAACCAATAGTTTCTCTACCGTCTAATTGATACGAAGCCAAGCCGTCTCCTCCTACAAAATAGTGCTCAAAAGGAACCGCTCCAACCTTATCATTATAATGCCCTAAGAAGCCTCCTTCCATATTGGTCATTAAAACTAATTTGTCCGTAAATGCCGTATACCATTTTCCTTTAAAACTTATTTTATAGTATTCCATCCATTTGTATTTTTCAGCCAATCCAAGATCTGAATAGTCTTTTTTGTTTACTAATGAATACGGGAATGTGAATTTTGCACTGATGTTGAATTCTGAACCATATGTTGGAAATATTAAACTAGGTCCAGCAGAGTTTCTACTCAAGGCAACACTATATGATAAGTTATTTAAACTTGCGTTGTTAAGAATTTCAGGACCAATTCTAAACCCATAATTGTTTAAGCTTAAGTTTTGATAGCTAATAGATTGAGACAATTGAAAGAAATCATCAGGCCATTGTAAACGTTTTCCTAAGCCAATTGAGGCTCCTATAATCTGTAAACTTTGACTTTTGTCTACAATACCTGTTTGATAATTGAATTGGTACTGATTCGAATTATAAACAGAGAAAGAGAACGATTGCGGTTTCTTACCTCCTAGCCAGGGTTCTGTAAAAGAAAAACTGTAAGTACTGTAAGTTCTACTTGCCTGTAAACGCAGCGATAATTTTTGACCATCGCCCATTGGTAAAGGTTTGTAGGCTTCTTTTTTGAAGAGGTTTCTGATGGCGAAATTATTAAATGACAAGCCTAAGGTTCCTATAAAAGCCCCACCGCCATAACCACCTTGTAGCTCTATTTGACTAGCTCCTTTTTCTATTACTGTAAAATCAATATCTGCAGTTTTGTTTTGATAATCTGGTTTTACATCTGGACTCACATTGGCGTCAAAGAATCCTAATTGTCCAATTTCTCTAATAGATCTCATAAGCTTGGATTTGCTAAACAAGTCTCCAGGCTTTACTCGAAGCTCTCTGTAAATAACATGATCATTGGTTTTATCATTCCCGATTACAGTTACTTTTTTGATGGTTGCTTGTTCGTCTTCACGAATTCTAATTTCAACAGTAATAGAATCGTTTTCTACTTTTGTTTCTACAGCGTTTATAGACGAAAATAAAAACCCGTTATTATGATATAGTGTTTGAATGTCTACAGAAGTTGGAGTGTCATCTCCGCTTACACGTTCTTTTAAAACAGTGCCATTGTAAACGTCGCCTTTGTCTATTCGTAAAATCTTTTGTAAATGTTCGTCAGTGTAATTTTTGTTACCAACAAACAAGATGTCGTTAAAATAGTATTGTTTTCCTTCTTCTACGTCTATTTTTAAGCTAATAGTGTTATCGTCGTTCCAGATTAACTGATCACTAATGATGCGTGCGTCACGATATCCTGATCTGCTATATTTTTCAATGATATTCTCTAAATCTTCTTTGTATTTGTCTTCAATGTATTTTGAAGATTTCCAAAATCTACCAAACATTTTTTGTTTGGTATTGCTCATGGCGCCTCTAAGTTTTCCATCAGAAAAAGCGTCATTTCCTTGAAATGAGATTTCTTTAATTTTTATCCGATTTCCTTTGTCAATATTGATAGACATATTAACCGTATTTACATCTGAAGTATCTTTTTGTGTTTGTATAGAAACTTTAGCTTTTAAGAATCCTTTGTCAGTATATTTTTTCTTGAAATAATTGCTAGAAGTAACTAATAAGTTATCGGTTACCATTGCACCCGCCTTAAGCTCTGTGTCTTTTTTTAATTCTCTTGCTTTTGATTTTTTTACACCTGTAACAACAACCGTATTCAATTGTGGTAGTTCGCTTACATCAAATTGTAAATACACTGCAGCTCCATCAATTTTAGAAAGATATACATCAACACTACTAAATTGTTTGGTTTCGTATAGTTTTTTAATTGAGCTTGTTAATTTATCGCCAGGTAATTTAATAAGTTGTCCGATTCTAAGACCTGTAAAAACTTTAACGGTTTCTTCGCTGAATTTTTTTAAACCAGTAACAGTCATTCCTCCTAAAAGGTATTCTTTTCCTTTTTCAAATGAAACGGGAAGCGTAGTGTCTGTTAGTTTAACTATTTTTGGAATGCTATCCTTAGCGTTAATAATTGTTGCCTTTTTTACATCTTTAACTTCTTGTGCGTGCACGTTAAATGTTAAAAAACTACTAATAAATAGTACTACTGTTATAGTATGTTTACTCATTTGGTGTTTCAATTTGTTCGCTTGTTTTTCCAAAGCGGCGTTCTCTATTCTGATATTCAATTATTGCGTCAAAAAAATCGCTTTTTCTAAAATCTGGCCAAAGGATACTTGTAAAGTATAATTCGGCATATGCCATTTGCCAAAGTAAGAAATTACTGATGCGTTTTTCTCCACTTGTGCGGATCATTAAATCAACGTCGGGCAAATTAAATGTATATAAATGATTATTAATAACTTTTTCATCAATTTCTTCAATTTGAAGCTGGTTATTAACAACTTTTTTAGATATGTTTTTGATAGTATTAACAATTTCTTCTCTAGATCCATAACTCAAAGCAAGGGTTAAGATAATTCTAGTATTGTTTTTTGTGGCAATAATTACTTCGTCTAAGGTTTTTTGTGCTTTTTTTGGTAAGTTTTCAAGATTTCCAATGGCATTTACCTGTATATTATTTTTCTGAAAATCAGCCAGTTCTTTTTTTAAGGAAGAAATTAAAAGACTCATCAAGGCGTTTACTTCTAACTTGGGACGATTCCAATTTTCTGTAGAAAAAGCGTACAATGTAACAGCTTTTACACCAATTTCTGATGCCGCTTCAATGGTTTCTCTAACAGAAGTTAAAGCGTTTTTATGTCCAAAAACTCTAGCCATCCCTTTATTTTTAGCCCATCTGCCATTTCCGTCCATAATAACGGCAACATGCTGTGGTACTTTTTCTAAATTGATGAGGTGTTTTTTGTCCATAAGATTATCTAAATTCTGAATAACACGCAGGTCTTCCAAATGTATATACAATTGAAATTCCAGTAAACACATACCAATCATTAGATTCTCCTACAAAATTAAGTGATGGGATTTTGCTTGTTGTGAAGTCTAAATCGTCTTCAAAAGTGTAGCTTACTTTGGTTTCTACTGCAAAAGCAATATTGTGTATCAGTTTTGATTTAAAACCCAGTCCAAAGGGAATGGTATAAGAGGTTTTATTTTTAAAGTTATATTGATTTGGCACAGTTTCAGAAATGATATGGCTATAATTAAACCCTACAATTTCTAACAAAATATAAGGAGTTGAAATCTTGTCTGGCGAAGAGATGTCATACTCAAAGAAGTTATATTCTATTCCTACTGCCAACTCTTTTATATTGTTTTTAAAGTTATAATTTCTTTTCTTTCTAACGCTATTAGTAGCATTTGCGTCATCGGCTTCAATTGGCAAATAACTAAAAGTTCCTCTTAAAGCAATCCTTGGATTTAAATTGTATTTGTAAATGACACCACCTCCTATTTTATTTGGTAAAATGTAATTGGTTCTCCCAATATCACCAATATAGTTTGTGCCTCCAATAAGCAGTCCAATCTCGTTAATTTGTGACGAAGAGGTGCTTATTGTACAAATAAATACTATTGCTAAAAGTTGTTTTTTCATCTTGAAAATAGCGTGCAAATATAGTTAATTCAATTCGCTTTATAAAGTTAATAACTCGTCTTTTTTGAATAACAACTATTTTGAAGATTTATTGTTGAAATATTTTAAGTATTTGGCTTATTTCTAGTGTCTTCACCCCATAATAATTTACCTCTTAATGTCTTTAAAAACGATTGATTTTTGAATAAAATACTTTTAATAGTAAAGGGCGCTTTTTCGATAAAGAGTTGCGTGTTTTTACTAATTGTAGCAATGCGAGAATCTAAAGACATCAGGAAATCATTTTCTCTACCGCTAATTTCGAGTCTAATTTTTGTATTGTCAGAAATAATTAACGGGCGCGCATTTAAATTATGTGGCGCAATAGGAGTGATGATGATACTTTTAGAATTCAATAAAACCACAGGGCCATTGCAACTTAATGAGTATCCTGTAGATCCTGTAGGCGTAGAAATGATCAGTCCATCTGCCCAATAATTGGTTAAATACTCGTCGTCTAAATACGTTTTTACTCCAATCATGGATGTGGTATTTTTACGAGCAACAGTAATTTCGTTCAAGGCAAAATAAAGCTCTGAAAAAGCATCGGTTTCTGGTATTGTTTTTACGCTTAATAAAGTTCTTTCTTGAATGCTGTATTCTTTTTTTAAAAGCAATTCAATAGCTTCCTTAATTTGATCTTTTTGTATGGTTGCTAAAAACCCTAGTCTGCCTGTATTTATTCCTAAAACAGGAATGTCTAAGTTTCTAATATAAGTGATGGCTCTTAGGATGGTTCCGTCACCTCCAATGGTAAAAAGCAAGTCAAAAGAAGTGTTTAGATCGTTGAAATGCGAAAATGTTGGATATTTTTTTGGTAGTGAGTTGTCTTTGTTGAATAAATCATAAAAAGTTTTTTCAAAAAAAGCAACAATGTTTTCTCTTTCTAGCGCTTCCAGTAAAATGAGCACCTCTTTTATTGCTGAGGTATTATAAGATTGTCCGTAAATAGCTACTTTTTTCATCGTTTAGGTATTTAAGTATTTTTGCAGATAATCAGCTCTGTTTTTAAGTTCTTCTAAGTAAAAATCATCCGTATGTTCTGTGATGATTACGTAATTGTAACGCCTAAAAGTCTGAATGATTTCATTAATTTCTTGTGATGCCACTTTTAGAGTCAGTTCAACTTTATCAGTTGTTTTACGGGAGATAAAACACCCCAATAAGACAGCGTTGTTCGACTCAATAATTTGAACGGCTTCACTCATAGAATAGTCTTTGCTGTTTTTTTCTACTACTAAAATAAATCCATCCGTAGTTAAAAAAGGGCTGGAAGAAAAGAGTTCTAAAACAGTGTTTAGCTCGTAATAACCAACGTAGCTGTTGTTGTTAGTCACCGGAATTATATTCGTATCATTGTCGGCAAAGATTTTTAAAAGTTCTAATATAGATTCAGAAGTGTGAGCACTAAAATGCTCAAATAAATCTGTAAAATCAGATAGTTTTTGATGCTTGTTTTCTAATGATTGTATATCGTTTTGAGAAAAAGACCCTATTAATTTAGTGTTTTCTAAAACAGGAACGTGAGATATAGCATATTCCTTACATAGCTTTTGTGCTGTGTTTACAGTGCTTTGTAGTGATAAAGGACTAAAATCTTTCAGGATGTAATCGGTCATGTTCATTAGCTACGAATATAGGCTAAAATGCTGAATAATTTTATTGAAATGAGTACTTTTGCATTTTAGATTTTTAAGATGACAACGTTAAGTGTAAATGTAAATAAAATAGCAACATTGCGGAACTCACGTGGTGGAGACGTGCCAAATTTGCTGAAAGTTGCAACGGATATTCAACGTTTTGGAGCAGAAGGAATTACTGTGCATCCAAGACCAGATGAGCGTCATATTCGCTATCAAGATGCCTATGATTTAAAAGACATTGTAAGTACAGAATACAATATTGAAGGAAACCCAATTCAAAAATTTATGGACATGGTGTTGGAAATAAAACCAACGCAAGTAACTTTAGTGCCAGACGGAATTGATGCATTGACCTCAAATGCAGGTTGGGATACCTTAAAGAATCAATCTTTTTTGCAAGAAGTAATTGCAACGTTCAAGCAATCCGGAATACGGACCTCTATTTTTATTGATACGGATTTACATTTGATTGAAGCTGCAGCAAAAACAGGAACAGATCGAATAGAGTTGTATACCGAAGCGTTTGCGACCCAGTTTGATTTAGGAAATACAGGGGCTATAAAATCCTATACAGAAGCTGCGATTTTAGCGCATGAATTGGGGATGGGAGTCAACGCCGGACATGATTTAAGTTTAGAAAACATCAAATTTTTTAAAGAGAACATTCCGCATTTGGCAGAGGTTTCTATTGGACATGCATTGATTTCTGAGTCGTTGTATTTGGGCTTAGAGAATGTGGTGAATATGTATTTGCAACGATTGAAAACTAAAAACTAAAAATTTTCAAAGATTAATTGATGAATATTGTGCATTCTAAAATCCTAGGAAAAGGAACTCCGTTGTTAATTTTACATGGTTATTTTGGTATGGGTGATAACTGGAAGTCGCTTGGAATCAAATTTGCAGAAAATCATGAAGTGCATCTCATAGACCAGCGAAATCACGGACGAAGTTTTCATTCAGAAGAATTTGATTACGAGCTGTTGGTTGAAGATTTACATGCTTATGTATCTCATTTTAAATTAGAAAAAATCTATTTGCTAGGGCATTCTATGGGAGGTAAAACGGCAATGTTGTTTGCGGTTAATTATCCAGAATTTGTTAAGAAATTAGTCGTTGTAGATATTTCTCCAAAAACCTATAAGCCACATCATGACGAAATTTTACAAGGGCTAAACTCCATTGACTTTTCGATACAGAACACTCGTAAATTGGTTGATGAGAAGCTAGCAGAGTTGATTCCGATTGTAGGTGTTCGTCAGTTTTTGTTAAAAAATGTGTACTGGAGAGAAAAAGGGGAATTAGATTTCCGATTTAATCTACATGCTCTTACAGAAAATAATGATGAAGTTGGGGTTGGCTTGCCATCGTTTACAACTTTTGAAGGAGAAACCTTGTTCTTAAAAGGTGAAAATTCTGATTATATTTCTACGCATAAAGATCCGCTTCTAAAAGCACATTTTCCAATTTCAGAATTGGTAACTATTAAAAACTCTGGACATTGGTTGCATGCAGAAAATCCTACTGATTTTTATGCTGAGGTCTCAACGTTTTTAGCGCATAGTAGCAACGAAATTTAAGAACTTCCAAAAAGGGAATCCTATCTATAGAAAACAACTCCGTTGTAATATTAGCTAAAGAAAGGGTATTGCGCTGTAATAATTAAAATAGACGTATTTAAACTTTTGTAAAGTTGGTAAAAATCACTAATTTTGCAGCCAATTTTTTAAGATTAAATTGATACCATGAATATTACAAAAGAAAATGTAGATGCATTAAATGCAGTTGTAAAAGTTGATATTGTTGCAGAAGACTATCAAACGAAAGTGACAGAAGTTTTACAAGATTACCGTAAAAAAGCAGATATTCCAGGATTTAGAAAAGGACATGTGCCAATGGGAATGGTAAAAAAGCAATACGGAAAATCGGTAATGATTGATGAAGTAAATAAATTATTACAAGAGTCTTTAAATGCATATTTAACGGAAGAAAAATTAGATATTTTAGGGAATCCACTGCCTAGAGTTCAAGAGGATTTTTCTTGGGATACAGATACTTTTTCATTTGAATTTGAATTAGGACTTGCTCCAGAATTTACAGTTGATTTGTCTGGAAAGAAAAAAATAACACAATATAATATTGTTGCAGATGATAGCTTGATTGACAAAGAAGTTGAAAACTTACAATCTCGTTATGGAAAAATGAATTCTTTAGATACCGTAATCGCAGCAGCAAATGTTACAGGGACTTTTGTGAACGAAGAAAAAGAGATCAATAAAAAATCTACCATTTCTTTAAAAGACATTAAAGGAAAATCAAACTTAAAAAAGTTTGTGGGTACTAAAGTTGGTGATGTTGTTGAATTGAAAACAAAAGGCTTGTTTAGTGATGATCATAAATTGATGGGCGCTTTAGGCTTGTCTCATGATGAAATTCACGGATTGGCAATTGCACTTACGTTTACTGTTGAAGAAATTACAGAAACTGAATTGGCAGAATTAGACCAAGAGCTGTTTGATAAATTATTTACAGACGGAAGTGTTAAAACAGTTACCGAATTAAGAGATAAAATAAAAGAAGATGCTGAAAAGCAATTTCAATCACAAGGAGATCAACAATTGCTAAATGCTGTTACAGAATATTTAGTAGAAAACACTAAATTCGATTTGCCTGCAACATTTTTACAAAAATGGATGGCAACTGCTGGTGAGACTCCAATCTCAGAAGAAGAAGCTGCGGCTGAATATAAAAAATCTGAAAAAGGATTGCGTTACCAATTGATTGAAGGAAAAATCATGACAGATAACGGTCTTAAATTAGATCATAAAGAATTGCTAGACTACGCAAAAGGCTTTATCAAAACACAAATGGCTCAGTTTGGAAATATGAATCCAGAAGAAAAAGAACTGGATGAGATTGCAGGGAGAATTTTAGGAAACCCAGAAGAGGCAAAACGCTTGCAAGAACAATTGGTTAGTCATAAATTGATAACTTTCTACAAAGAAAACATCACTTTTAAAACCAAAAAAGTTTCTTACGAAGACTTCATCAAAGAGGTGTATAAATAATAGCCACTAAAAATGGTACTCAAAAACTCCTTTATTCAATTAAAGGAGTTTTTTTAGTAAGAAACTGTAACAAAATATTAACTTAATAGTTCTTATATTTACAGCTCAAACCAATCAAAAATACTTAAAGAATGGATTACGGAAGAGAATTCGAAAAATACGCAACAAAACATCACGGAATAAGCAGTACTTATTTTGGAAAAATAACAAGCAGTGTAACGCCATATATTATGGAAGAACGCCAAATGAACATTACCCAAATGGATGTTTTCTCTCGTTTGATGATGGATAGAATCATCTTCTTAGGGGCAGGAATAAGTGATCAAGTTGCCAATATTATTCAGGCACAATTGTTGTTTTTAGAAAGTGTAGATTCTTCTAAAGACATTTCAATTTATATCAATTCTCCAGGAGGAGGCGTATACGCTGGCCTAGGAATTTATGATACGATGCAATTTATAAAGCCAGATGTTGCTACAATTTGTACAGGAATGGCAGCTTCTATGGGAGCAGTTTTAATGTGTGCTGGAGCAAAAGGAAAACGATCTGCATTGCCACATTCAAGAATTATGATTCACCAACCATTAGGAGGTGCACAAGGACAAGCCTCAGATATAGAAATTACCACTCGCGAAATTTTGAAACTGAAAGATGAATTGTATGAAATTATAGCCAACCATTCTGGGCAAACCGTTGAAAAGGTACATGAAGACTCTGATAGAGATTATTGGATGAAAGCTGCTGAAGCGAAAAAATACGGAATGATTGATGAAATTTTAGAACGCAAATAAAAATGTTGTTATTGTGATTTTTTCTAAGAATTTGGAAAGAATTGCAATGATAAATTGAATATTATAGAAGAATTATGTCGAAAGAAGAAAATTTAGAATGCTCATTTTGTGGTCGTAAAAAGGCAGAAACAAATTTGTTAATTGCTGGTATTGATGCGCATATTTGCGATAAATGTATTGAGCAAGCCAACGGAATTTTAGATGAAGAAGTTACAGAGACAGCATCGAGTGGATTGTCTAAAGAGTTGATCTTAAAAAAACCGAAAGAAATTAAAGGGTTTTTAGATCAGTATATCATTGGTCAAGATGAAACAAAAATATCGATGGCGGTCGCTGTTTACAATCACTATAAACGATTACTGCAGTCAAAAGATGATGAAAATGAAGTAGAAATAGAAAAGAGTAACATCATTTTGGTCGGAGAAACAGGAACAGGTAAAACATTGGTTGCTCGTACAATTGCCAAAATGCTGAGCGTTCCATTTTCTATTGTTGATGCAACCGTGTTAACGCAAGCAGGATATGTTGGAGAAGACGTTGAAAGTATTTTAAGTAGATTGTTGCAAGCGGCAGACTATGATGTGTCTAAAGCAGAACGCGGAATTGTTTTTATTGATGAAATTGATAAAATTGCTCGTAAAGGAGACAATCCGTCTATTACTAGAGATGTTTCTGGAGAAGGCGTACAGCAAGCTTTGTTAAAATTATTAGAAGGATCGGTTGTAAATGTAGCTCCAAAAGGAGGAAGAAAACATCCAGATCAAAAATTTATAGAGGTTAACACAAAAGATATTTTATTTATTGCAGGAGGTGCTTTCTCTGGAATTGACAGAATCATTAGCAAACGATTAAACATGCAAGCTGTTGGATATAGTGCTTCTGTTGCTGAAGATAAAATAGATGAAGATAACTTGCTGCAATACATCATTCCATCAGATTTAAGATCTTTTGGATTGATTCCTGAAATTATTGGGAGATTGCCTGTCTTAAGTCATATGAATCCGTTGGATGCGAAAACATTGAGAGCCATATTGACGGAACCAAAAAATTCGATCATCAAACAATATGAAAAGCTATTTTTGATGGATGATGTTTCTTTTCATATTGAAGAAGATGCGTTGCAATACATTGTAGGAAAAGCGATAGAATATAAACTAGGTGCTCGTGGTTTGCGTTCTTTATGTGAAGCAATCTTTACAGAAGCAATGTTTGAATTGCCGAGTTCTGATGAAAAAGAATTTACCGTAAATAAAGAATACGCAGAAGCAAAGTTGACAAAAACGACCTTAAAGAAATTAAGAGCTGCTTCATAATAAAAACCAACCCCCAAAAGGGTTTAACTCCTTTTGGGGGTTGTTGTGCTAATTAACAAAATGATATCTAAAGAAACCATAGATCGTGTTTTTGAAACTGCTCGTGTAGAGGAGGTGATCGGTGAATTTGTACAGTTAAAGAAAGCAGGAAGTAACTTTAAAGGATTAAGTCCTTTTACAGACGAAAGAACACCTTCTTTTATGGTGTCTCCAGTAAAGCAAATTTGGAAAGATTTTAGTACAGGAAAAGGAGGGAATGCCATTTCTTTTTTGATGGAACATGAGCATTATTCCTATCCAGAAGCTATTAAATACTTAGCGAAAAAATACAATATTGAAATTGAAGAAACGGAGCAATCAGACGAGCAAAAACAGCAGTTAAATGAGCGGGAAAGTATGTTTCTGGTGTCTAATTTTGCCAAAGACTATTTTCATGATTTGATGCTGAATTCGCAACAAGGAAAAGCCATCGGACTTTCCTACTTTAAAGAACGTGGTTTTAACGATGAAACCATTGCCAAGTTCGAGTTAGGATATTGTAGAGATGAGTGGGATAATTTTACAAAATCTGCCTTGAAAAAAGGCTACGATTTAAAGTATTTAGCATCAACAGGGTTAACGATTGTTAAAGGAGAGAAACAATTTGATCGATTTAAAGGTCGCGTACTCTTTCCAATTCATAGTATGTCTGGAAGGATTCTTGGTTTTGGTGGACGAATTTTAACCAATGATAAAAAAGCAGCAAAATACTTAAACTCACCCGAAAGCGATATTTACCATAAAAGTAAAATCCTCTATGGAATTTATCAATCGAAAAAAGAAATTGCCAAGCAAGACAATTGTTTTTTGGTTGAGGGATATACAGATGTAATTTCCTTTCATCAATCAGGAATCGAAAATGTAGTGGCTTCTTCAGGTACTGCTTTAACTTCAGACCAAATACGATTGATACGAAGATTGACACAGAATATTACAGTGCTTTTTGATGGAGATGCTGCTGGACTTAGAGCTTCCATTCGTGGAATTGATTTGATTTTAGAGCAAGGAATGAATGTAAAAGTGGTGTCTTTTCCAGAAGGAGAAGATCCTGATAGTTTTGCAAAATCGCATTCAGATACTGAGTTGAAAGCGTATTTAGGAGATGCTTCTCAAGATTTTATCAGTTTTAAAGTTTCTTTATTGATGAAAGAAGCTAAAAATGATCCTGTTAAAAAAGCTGGACTCATCAGAGACATTGTTACCAGTATTTCTAAAATTCCAGACACGATTCAACGAGAAGTATATGTGCAAGAATGTGCACGTATTATGGAAATTTCAGAACGAGTTTTATTTAGTGAATTGGCTCAAATGATTGCTAAAACGGATAAAGAAGAAGCGAAAAAACACCAGACAAGTCAAAGGTCATTTGAAGTTGTAAAAGCTCAAGAAACACAAGTAGAAGAAATAGATCAATTGGGAATTCTGGAAAAAGAAATTATAAGAATCTTGTTGTTGTATGGAAATGAAGAGGTAGACTTTATTGATTCTGTTGAAGTGGTAAACGAAGACGGAAAAACTTCTTTTGAAAAAGAAACCTATAGCAACCAAGTCTCAAAAGAACTGTATTTAAACTTGCAAGAAGACGAGATTGAGTTTACCAACACTATTTTCAAGACCGTTTATTACGAATTGATTCATCAATTAAATCAACAAGAAAAAATCGTTGTAGAGCAGTTGATAAATCATGAGAATAAACAGATTGCAAATGAAGTTACAGGGATTTTAATGGATGAAGAAAAATATGCATTGAGTGATTGGGAACGAAAGGGTATTTTTATAACAGGAATCAGCAAAATCCTTCCAAAATTGGTAACAGAGGTTATTTTAAATTTACGTAGAATCCTGATAGAACGAAAAATTAATGAGATTATGGACGAGGCGAAATCACAGAAATCGGCTGTAATAGACCTTGAGCTAATTACAAATTATACAGGGCTTAAGAAGCGGTTGTTTGAAAAGTTAAACAGGGTAATTTAACGTTCTTTTTATGAAATTGATTTTTTTTTGTATCTTGTTGTCTGCTTAAAGAGAAATACATGAGAAAGACACTACAAATACTAAGGATACTTCAGCTATTGATCATATTGCCATTTTCAATTTTTAAAGGCTCTAAAAAAAGAGCATACGGCAAAATAAAAAGATTGATGATTTCTGCAAACTTACTTTAATATTTCGGAATAATACAGATAGGAATTGACAGCATTTTGTGCTGATTGATACTGTTTAGACGGGTGTATATTTTGTAGACCGCCAGTTCTCTTCCTGTAAAGTCTACTGCTGTTTTATTTTCAGACTTCATTTGCATTGCCCATTCTAGTTCATCATAAGAAGCTCCAATTTGCTCTTCGTCTGTCCGATTGTCTCCAAACAAACCATCGGTTGGTTGTGCATTTCGAATCGCTTCAGAAATGTTTAAAAACTGCGCCAATTTATAAACTTCAGATTTTACAAGGTCTGCAATTGGACTTACATCTACACCTCCATCACCATATTTTGTAAAGAAACCAACACCAAAATCTTCTACTTTATTTCCGGTTCCAGCAACTAACAGCCCTTTTAATCCAGCGAAATAATACAAGGTTGTCATCCGTAATCTTGCTCGTGTATTTGCAAGCGATAAGTCCACCTCTGCAGCGGACGTTGTTTTAGGAACAGCTTGTTTGAAGTTTTCAAATGAACTCGTCAAGTCTACTTCAATGCGGCTAACATTTTTAAAAGAGCTTTTTAAGTGTTCGATATGATCGTGTGCTCTCGTAACTTGATTTTCTGCTTGGTGAATAGGCATTTCGACACATAAAGTCTGCAAGCCTGTTTTTGCACACAACATAGATGTAACGGCAGAATCTATTCCGCCAGAAATCCCAATAACAAAACCGTTAACATTGGCTTTTTTAGCATACTCTAAGAGCCAATTCACAATATGTTCTGTTACTTTTTCTGTGTTCATATACAAACTATTTTAGTACTTTTGTCGTTTCTAAATTAGAAGCTAAGATACAAAGATAATGCGAAACCATTTTTTCATTTTTTTACTTTCTGTGATGGTAATTTCTTGCGATTTTTCATCAGATCAGCCTATAGATGTTAGTGGTGTAGATCTTGAGGTTTCTGTGTCTAGATTTGATTTGGATTTTTACAATACCGAAACAAATACACTCAGCGAAACGAAAAGAAAATACCCGCTGTTTTTTCCAGAAAATGTGCCCGATAGTGTTTGGATTGAAAAACAGTACAATACTGACGAAAGAGAGCTATTTACTGAGGTTCAAAAAATCTATGCTGATTTTAGTGTCGTAAAAGAAGAATTGACCACACTTTTTAAGTACATAACATTTTACAATCCGAAGTTTAAAACACCAAGTATAATTACGTTATTGAGTAATATTGATTATGTAAGTAAGGTGATTTACACCAAAGATTTGTTACTGATTTCTTTGGATGTGTATTTGGGAAATGAGCATCCTTTTTATGATAATTTTCCAAAATACATCAAGCAAAACTACCATCAAGAACATATTGTTGTAGATGTGGCAACTGCAATTATCAACACACAAGTTTCTCAATCAACGAATAGAACCTTTTTGGGAAAAATAATTGAGGCTGGAAAAAAAATGTATCTGTTAGATGTATATCTTCCAGAAATCGTTGACGAAGAGAAAATAGGCTATGAAAAGAAAAAACTAGAGTGGGCTAAATATAATGAAAGTCAAATTTGGAAATATTTTATCGAAAATGAATTGTTGTATAGTACAGATACCAAGTTGAACAAACGTTTTATAGACGATGCTCCTTTTTCGAAATTTTACAGATCGGAAGACAACTTGTCTCCAGGTAGAATAGGGGTTTGGTTCGGTTGGAAAATTGTACGTTCTTATATGAAGCATAATGACATACCTTTACAGCGTTTGTTAAAAACAGAATCGGAAGAAATCTTTAAAAAATCAAAATACAAACCTAAAAAATAATGGCAGTAAAACACAGATCAGAAATTAAATTTGAAGTAGGGTTAGATGAAAATAAAATCCCCGAAACAATGTTCTGGACAGCAGAAGATGGAGGCGTTAAAGATGCAGAGACAAAAGCGATTATGCTTTCCGTTTGGGATTCGGTTAAAAAGGATACATTGCGTATGGATCTCTGGACAAAAGATATGCCTGTAGATGAGATGAAACAATTCTTTCATCAAACATTAGTGGCAATGGCCGCTACTTTTGAACGTGCAACTGACGATCAAAAAATGAGCGCAACCATGCGAGATTTTTGTGAGTATTTTGCCGAAAAACTAGAGTTGAAAAAATAAATTTAGTGATTGTTTATGGTATTGATGATAAAGGTATAGTCGTCAGAACTATTTACAAAATCCAATTGAGAAACATCAATAATAAGGGTGTTTAAGTCTTGCTGTGTTTTTATAAAAGTGGTATAGCCATTGTGGATTTTTTCGAGATACTCTGGTGTGATGTTTTTCTCATAGCTACGCCCTCTTTTTTTGATATTTTTGATCAATCGGTCTGTGTTTTGAAACAAATACACATATAAATCAGGCTTCGTAATTTCCTTATACATCAAATCAAACATTCTTCTGTATAAAATGTATTCTTCTTTTTGCAGGGTGACTTGTGCGAAAATTAAGGATTTAAAAATATAATAGTCGGAAACGATTAGGTTTTTAAACAAGTCGAATTGTGCTAAATCATCCGTTAATTGTTGATACCGATCTGCTAAAAAACTCATTTCTAAAGGGAAGGCAAAGCGTTCTTTGTCTTCATAGAATTTTGGAAGAAAAGGATTGTCAGCAAAACGTTCTAATACTACTTTTGCATTGAACTCGTCTGACATCATTTTAGCTAAGCTTGTTTTTCCTGCTCCAATATTTCCTTCAATAGCAATGTAATTGTATTTTTCTGTTAAAGGGATTGGTCTTGTAAGCGTTTCAGTGATTTTTGTAATTTCAGAGGAGTCATTGCAGTTGTCTAAGCATTTTGACAAGCGGATTTTTTCAATAGGATGCAGTGTGTCTTTTGCAATTTCGGCTAAAGGAACCAATACAAATTTGCGATCTAGCATTCTTGGATGTGGGACAATCAGTTCTTTTGAAAAAATAATTTCGTCATCAAACAGCAATACATCAATGTCAATATTTCTATCCGTATGAATATTTTTTTCTTTCCGAACTCTGCCGAGCTTAGTTTCTATTTCTAACAGATGTGCAATCAGTGTTTCAGGAGGTAAATAGGTAGAGACCTTTATGCAGGTGTTTAAGAAGTTGTTTCCTTTAAACCCTAATGCAGGTGTTTTATAAACGGAGGCTATTTCTAAAACAGCACCTATTTTTTCTGCAATTAAAAGCACTGCTTTTTGAAGACTTTCAAGTCTGTTTCCTTGATTACTGCCTAAAGATAAATATGTAATTCGCTGAATTTTCATAAGTGGATTACAAAGAAACTAAATCTAAACAGAATAGAATAGTGAACCATAAAAAAAGCACCAAAATTATTTTGGTGCTTTTGTGTAAAATATATAGTTTTAAGAGACTATCTATCTTCTCTTGGTTTTCTATCTTCTCTACGACCGCTGTTTCTGTTATCTCTACCACGGTTGTCGCGTCCTCTGTTGTTGTCTCTTGGAGGTCTTTCAACAAATCCTTCTGGTTTTGGTAAAAGAGCTTTACGAGATACTTTTTCTTTACGAGTTCTTGGGTCTAAACCAAAGTACTTCACATCAAAAACATCTCCCATGTTTACAACATCACTTACGTTTTCAGTACGTTCCCAAGCTAATTCGCTTACGTGTAATAACACTTCGTTTCCTGGAGCGTCCATATATTCTACAACCGCACCAAAATCTAACATTTTAATTACTTTAACTTCGTAAACACTATCTTTTTCAGGTTTGAATAAAATAGCATCTATTTTTGCTAAAACAGCATTGATACCTTCTTTTCCTACACCTAAAATTTCAACGATACCTTCTTCAGTTACTGGATCTTCGTTAATAACGATAGTTGTCTCAGTTTCTTTTTGCATCTCTTGAATTACTTTTCCTCCAGGTCCAATTAAAGCACCAATAAACTCATTAGGTACTCTGCGCGTAACCATCGTTGGCGCATGTTCTTTAACGCTTTCAGCAGGAGTAGCAATCGCTTCTGTTAATTTACCTAAAATATGTAAACGTCCATCACGAGCTTGCGCTAATGCTGACTCTAATACATCATAAGATAATCCTTTTACTTTAATATCCATTTGACAAGCTGTAATACCTTTTTCAGTACCAGTAACTTTAAAATCCATATCTCCTAAATGATCTTCATCTCCTAAGATATCAGATAATACCGCAAATTTACCAGAATCAGCATCAGAAATTAATCCCATTGCAATTCCAGAAACAGGTCTTGTTAATTTAACTCCTGCATCCATCAATGCCATTGTTCCAGCACATACAGTTGCCATAGAAGAAGAACCGTTAGATTCTAATACTTCTGATACAACACGTACAGTGTACGGACAGTCTTCAGGAATCATTCCTTTCAATCCACGTTGCGCTAAGTTACCATGTCCAACTTCTCTACGAGAGGTTCCACGAATTGGTCTTGCTTCACCGGTACAAAAAGGAGGGAAGTTATAATGTAAATAGAAGTTCTCCTCACCTTCGTAAGATGGCATGTCTATTTTGTTTGCATCTCTAGAAGTTCCTAAAGTAACGGTTGCTAGTGCTTGCGTTTCTCCACGGGTAAAGATAGAAGAACCATGTGTTGATGGCAAGTAATCTACCTCACACCAGATGGGTCTAATTTCATCTGTTTTACGACCATCTAAACGTAAACCTTCATCTAAGGTTAAGTCTCTAATGGCAGCTTTTTCAGCTTTACGGTAGTAGTCAGAAACTAACCCACCATAGTCTGCTAATTCTTCTTCAGAAAAAGTAGCTTTAATGTCTGCTTTTATTTCTTTAAACGCAGCAGTTCTTTCATGCTTAGCTGAACCAGCTTTTGCAATAGCATATACTTTATCGTATGCCATGTCATGAACTCTTTTCTCTAAGTCTGCATCTGTTCTGTCTGCTTCGTATTCACGAACAGGTTTTTTCCCGAATGCTTCTGCCAATCTTAATTGAGCAGCACATTGTACTTTAATTGCTTCGTGTGCAAATTTAATTGCGTCAGCCATTTCTTCTTCAGAAATTTCTTCCATTTCACCTTCAACCATCATTACAGAATCAGCTGATGCTCCAATCATCATATCGATGTCAGAAACAGCTAATTGAGCTCTTGTTGGGTTAATGACAAATTTACCATCAATACGACCAACTCTTGCTTCAGAGATAGCGCACTCAAATGGGAAATCTGATAATTGTATCGCTGCTGATGCTGCTAAACCTGCCATAGCATCTGGCATAACGTTTTCGTCATGAGACATTAACTGAATCATTACTTGCGTTTCTGCAGTATAATCTTTTGGGAATAACGGACGTAAAACACGGTCTACTAAACGCATTGTTAATACTTCACCATCACTTGGGCGTGCTTCTCTTTTGAAGAAACCACCTGGGTAACGACCTGCAGCAGCAAATTTTTCTCTGTAATCTACTGTTAATGGTAGAAAACCAAGATCTTTTTGTTCGTAGTTGGAAACAACTGTACATAACATCATACATTTTCCTGACTGTACAACAACAGAGCCATGTGCTTGTTTTGCTAATTTTCCTGTTTCGATAGAAATCTCTCTCCCATCTCCTAAGTCAATAATTTCTTTAAATACCTTTGGAATCATACGTTTTAATTCTAATTTTTTACTTGATTAATGCGTTGTGTGTTGTTGTGTTTGTTTCTCCCAGTGGATGTAAAATAAAAAAGAGGCACGTTTATAGAGCCTCTTTTTTTGTTAGGTTTTATTTTCTAATTCCTAATTCTTTGATAATCGCACGATATCTGTTGATTTCAGTTTTTCTTAGATAATCTAATAAACTTCTACGCTTACCTACCAATTTTACTAACGAACGTTCAGTGTTGTAATCTTTACGATTATTTTTTAAATGTTCTGTTAAATGGTTGATTCTAAATGTGAACAAAGCAATTTGTCCTTCTGAATTTCCAGTGTCAGTTGCTGACTTACCGTGTTTTGAAAAGATTTCCTCTTTTGCTACTTTTGTTAAATACATGCCAATATTGATTTAAATGATTTTTATGTACTCAATGAGTTTTTTCATTGAAGCTGCAAATATACAATTAATTTTGTCTTTTTCTGATATAAATGCTTCTATTTTCTACTAACGATAAAGAGGCTAAGTGTTTCATAAAAAAGGAGTTAAATTAAAAAGAGCCCGCAGGCTCTTTTTAATTTCTTATGGGTAAATTTTGTATCAAATCAATATATAAATTGATTTGTTTTTTTAAGTTTTTACGTTTGTAAATTCCATCTAAAAAACCATGTTCTAGTAAAAATTCTGAACGCTGAAATCCTTCTGGCAATTCTTTACCAGTGGTGTCTTTTACAACTCTAGGTCCCGCAAAAGCAATTAATGCATTTGGCTCTGCAATATTAATATCTCCAAGCATTGCATACGAGGCTGTTGTTCCTCCAGTTGTAGGGTCTGTACATAATGAAATGTAAGGAACTTTAGCTTCAGCTAATTGCGCTAATTTGGCGGATGTTTTTACCAATTGCATTAACGACAATGAGGCCTCCATCATTCTCGCGCCACCAGATTTAGAAATCATTAAAAACGGAATCTCGTGTTGAATCGCATACTCAATTGCTCGTGCAATTTTTTCTCCTACCACAGAACCCATTGATCCACCAATAAAAGCAAAATCCATTGCAGCAATTACAAGGTCTTTACCTAAAGATTTTCCAACAGCTGTTCGAACAGCGTCATTTAGGTTACTTTTTTCTTGTGCTGCTTTTACACGATCGGTGTATTTTTTTGTGTCTTCGAATTTTAAAGGATCTAAAGACGTTAAGTTTGGGTTTAATTCTTCAAAAGTATTGTCGTCAAAAAATATTTCGAAATATTCTTTACTTCCTATTCTTACATGATAACCATCTTCTGGACTTACATACATGTTGCTTTTTAACTCTTCAGTATCTATAATTTTACCGCTTGGTGTTTTGTACCACAATCCTTTAGGAATGTCTTTTTTGTCTTCTGTAGCAGTCTGTATGCCTTTATCTTTACGTTTAAACCAAGCCATTATTTAGTTGTTTTAATTTTATCGGTTGTTGTATATAAACGGCTAAAATAAGATATCTAATTGATTAAGCAAGTGTATTTACATTGTTTAAGTCTTCAAAAGCAGATTTTAAACGTTCTTTAAATGTAAGCTCTCCTTTACGTAACCATCCTCTAGGATCGTAGTGTTTTTTGTTTGGAGCATCACTTCCTGTTGGGTTTCCAATTTGAGATTGTAAGTACGTTGTTTTTTCTGAAAAATAATCTCTAATACCTTCCATAAATGCATATTGTAAATCTGTATCAATATTCATTTTTATAACTCCGTAAGAAATTCCTTCTCTAATTTCTTCTACTGTAGAACCTGATCCGCCATGAAATACAAAATCGATGGTATTATGAGGAACATTGTATTTTTTAGAAATATACTCTTGCGAGTTTCTTAAAATTTTTGGAGTTAATTTTACATTTCCAGGTTTGTAAACACCATGAACATTTCCGAATGCAGCCGCAATTGTAAATTGCGGACTTACTTTTAATAACTCTTCATACGCAAAAGCAACTTCTTCTGGTTGTGTGTATAGTTTAGAAACGTCTACATCAGAATTATCAACGCCATCTTCTTCTCCTCCAGTAATTCCTAATTCAATTTCCAACGTCATTCCCATTTTACTCATACGAGCTAAATACCCTTTGCAAATTTCAATATTTTCTTCAAGAGGCTCTTCAGATAAGTCAATCATATGAGAACTGTACAACGGAACGCCAGTTTCTGCGAAATGCTTTTCACTTGCGTCTAACAAACCATCAATCCATGGGAGTAATTTTTTGGCCGCATGATCGGTATGTAAAATCACAGGAACTCCATAAGCTTCTGCCATTTGATGTACATGTTTTGCACCAGCAATACCACCAGCAATTGCTGCTTTTTGATTTTCGTTGGATAGCCCTTTTCCTGCATTAAAATGTGCGCCACCATTTGAAAATTGAATAATAACAGGTGCGTTCAATTCTTTTGCAGTTTCTAATACCGCATTTACGGTGTTAGAACCGATAACGTTCACCGCTGGTAAAGCGAAACCTTTCTCTTTTGCAAATTTAAAAATTTCTTGAACAGCATTACCTGTAGCAACTCCGGGCTTGATATTATGACTCATGATCGTTTCGATTTTATAGTGGGAATTAAGGGATCAAAAGTAATCAATTTTTAAATCAACAAATCTATTTAGCAACATAAAATAACGAAAACGTTATAGATTTGTGATTCAAATTATTAGAAAGGATAGTTAATTCCAACATTAAAAACACCTTGCTTAAAGGTGTAGTTACTAAACCATTTTTGATCTTTTGGCAGATATGGCTCGTACGTTTTAAATCCGTAATCAAAACGCAAGACTAAGAAGTTTAGGTCATATCGTATGCCAAAACCTGAGCCAACAGCAATTTGTTTGAGAGATGATAATCCATTGAATTTTGCATCGCTGTCAGTAAAGCTAGAATTTGTAATATCCCAAATGTTACCTGCGTCTATAAATAAGGCTCCTTTTACATTTCCTATCAAATCAAATCGGTACTCTAAACTTGTCAAAAACTTAAAATTACCCACATTGTATTCCAATTCTGGGGTGGTTGAACCGGGACCTAAATCATATATTTGCCACGCTCTTATATCATTTGATCCGCCAGCAAAATAACTTTTGGTAAAGGGGATTCCGGAGTCGCCATAAGGAACTACAATTCCTAAAAAAGACCGAAATCCTAGTACAGATCGACTTGAAATATCCCAAAATTGTTTGTATTCAATATCTGTTTTAAAGTACTGCGCGACGGGTGTATCTTGTATGGTTTTTATGCCATTGCTGTTTTTCTGATTACTCAACAAGGCAAAAAAGTTTCCTGAATTTGCAATACGAACCTTAAAGGAAGAAAACGTATTGTCTTTGTAATTTGTTTGACTATTGTAGTTGTATGAATAGGCAATTGTCGGAATTATAAAGTTAGAAGTAATGATTGCATGTCTATTATTGACATTCGCATTCTCTTTATATGCTGTTGGATTGCTCGCTTGAAAATTAGTGTCTGCATTTATCAATTTCATAAATGTTACAGCATTGTTTCTTGTTAATTGAAACCCTAGATTACTGGGGTACATTTGTTCAATACGCTGTAGTTTTTCAAATTCAGAATTGTAGATATTAAAATAGTGACCTCTGTTTAAATTCCGGATATACTGCGCATTGAATAATTCAAGATGAATGGTCTTTTTGTTGTTGAATTTCCATTTGTAATCTACAATTGCCGTAATGGTTTGTTTGTCTAAGCCAATATTTTTTTGAATTCCCGTTCCAATTGAAAATACTGTTTTTGGCGACATGCTTTTCGGAACCCATTCAGAGATTCCAAATGGCGCAACAAATCTTGGTATTTCTAAAGAGAGATCTACTCCAATTTCCCAAGCATTAAAGAAATCACTAGAACTGCCTGCTTCCGCAGAAGTATTAAAAAAGGAGCCTAAAAAAGAGAACTTAAAAATTTCGGTGCCTTTAAACGTATTTTTATTCACGATAGAAAATTTACCAGAAACCCCTAGTTTTCTTATATTGGAATGTGTGATTTCAGTTTCTGCACTAATGGTAAATTTCTCATTGGGAGTTAAATAAATAAGGGCCTCTAGCTCATTGTTTTCTTTTTCAATATACCTGATGTTTACAGCTTTAAAATTTTTAAGAGACCTTAAATGGGTTCGTGTCAAGTCTCTAAGTGTATCGCTGTAAATTTGGTTGGGTTTTATAAAAATAGACTGTGATAAGTATTTCGGATTGTATGTTACTTTTTTGTGTGCTATAAAATGAATATCGTTGTACCGGATGGTGTCTAAATACACATCTTCTTTTGTGTTGTATGTATAGTCTGTATAAACACGTACGTTGCTTATTTTTTTAATGGCGAATGGCTTGGAAATGTACTTTCCGTTTTCTTCTACAATATAATTGTTAGAGATTGTTAATTGAATAGCTGTTTTATGATCTGTTCTAGTAGAATCAGCTTGAAAAAACATCACATCTTCATTTCCAGAAAAATTATAAATTCCAGTATTTCTATATAACTTGGTAATGCGAGCGGCTTCTTTTCTAAAATTTTGATCGTTGTATTGATCTCCAGATTTTAAAAATGTTTTTTCTGTGTCCGTTTTGTATATCGAATCTAAAATAGGAGAAGCGATTAGGTTTGTAATGCTATCTAAAAACAACGGTTTTCCTGAAGTAATATAATAAGTAATTTCCCCTTTTTTATTACTGAAGGTGTCTTTTTTTATCACAACTGTATTCTTAAAATAACCTTGTGTCATAAAATATGCACTTAGATTGTTCGCCGTTCTTCGGTTTTTTTTATCATTGATAATCACAGGAGCTTCACCATTTTTTAAAAACCAGTTGTTAAGACCAATAGATGTATTGGCAAACGAAATACTTTGTTTTTCGGAAAACATCTCTTTAAAAAAACGATAGGTTTTTGGGTTTTTCATTCCCCATTCTTTAGGCGTTTTTGGGTTTTTCGGATTTCCTAAGTTGTGGAAATACAATGAAATAGGGAGCCATAAGACACGAGAATTGGGCTTCTGAATAAGATAATCATTCAATGCCCTGTTGGTGTTTTTCTTTTGATCAACGTAGATGGTATTCTTTTTTAGTAGGTGTTCGTTTTCTGAAAGTCTTTTTACAGAACTACACGATACAGAGATTAAAATTATTAAAAGATAAAAAGAAACTTTTTTCATTAGTTTTGTACAAAGAATACGTTGTTTCAAAAGTACTATTTTTAGACGGTTTTTCTAATTTAAAATTAAAGGATGAATTTATCAAACAATCAACTTAAGCTAATTGTTAGTTTGCAACAAAAAAAGTATCGGCAAAAACATAAATTATTTGTTGCTGAAGGTGTTAAAGTTGTTGAGGAATTGCTAGGCTCTTCATTTGTTTTAGAAAAGCTATTTAGCACCAATGATTGTGCCATTGATGTAGCTTCTAATCAAAAAATAGAAATAACATCTGCCGAGCTAAAAAAGATAAGCCAATTAAAAACGCCGAATAAAGTGTTGGCGTTGTTTCAAATCCCTGAAGAAAAAGAAATTTCTTCAGAGGGGTTGGTTGTTGCATTAGATGCAATTAACGACCCTGGAAATTTAGGAACAATTATTAGACTGTGCGATTGGTTTGGTGTTTCTCAATTAGTTTGCTCTAGTGATACAGTTGATTGTTTCAATCAAAAAGTTGTACAAGCTTCTATGGGGTCTTTGACACGGGTTCCTGTTATTTATACAGATTTATTGGCATTTTTAGAAGTAACAAAAGTACCTGTTTTTGCAGCCGACATGAATGGAAAAAATGTGCACAAAACAACATTGCCAAAAGAAGCGGTGTTGGTTATGGGAAATGAGGCTAACGGAATTTCTAACAAAATCATGGATTTACTACACAACAAAATTTCAATCCCGAGGTATGGAGATACACAAGAAACAGAAAGTTTAAATGTGGCAACAGCAACGGCTATTTTATTAAGTGAATTTATGAGAGGTTAAATGGTAGTCGCGCTATTCGAAAGAAAAGTTTAAAAAGACACCACGAGTTGCCATAAATTTGATAGGAGATGTCCATTGGCTAGTTGAACTAGCATCTTGTTTTAATTCATTGTTCAGTGCAAAAACACCTCTTATAGAAGGTGAGAATTTGAAAAAAGCCAAGTACAAATCAATTCCGAGCCCTATTTCATACATAAAACTATGTGTCTTCATTCTAAATTCTCCGCTTGCATTGTCATCTGAATTTCGTTCATTACTAGAAAAATTATAATCATAAGAAATTCCAGCCAATACATAAGGTCTTATATTGTCCATTCTGTTTGTACTAAATTTTAAGACCAAAGGAACGTGTAAATACGTAGATCCAATTTCTCGAATACTGTCTTTTTTAGAATTGATATGTAGAAAAGTAATCGTTTTGGAGTTGCTACTTAACCCTGGTTCAAAACGCAAATTAATGTTTTTATGCAATCGTAAATCAGCAATTAGCCCGACATTAAATCCGATTGTGGGAGTTACTCTAATAAGCGCGTTATAAGTACTAGGCTTATAGTCTAGCTTAAAATCATTTTGATTAAGCCCTAAATAAAAACCATAATGAAACTTGTGTTTGTCGAAGCTCGGTAAGTTTTCTATGCGATCTCTCTGTGCTAATAAAGAGCTTGAGAGTATAAAGAAGCCAACTAAAAGTATATGTTGTAAATTTTTCATTGTTTATTTTGTAGCCGTATAAATTGAAGCGACTCCAAAAGTTACAGGCGTATCTGTTGCAGTACTAAACCCATTTTTCAATAAAATATTGTTGAATTTTTCTCCGAAAGGAAAAGAATTTGCAGATTCTGATAAATAAGAATACGCAACTTTGTCTTTAGAAAATAATTTACCAATTATAGGAAGAATCACAGAGGTGTGAAAATGATAGCCTTGTTTGTAAGGAAATTTGCTTGGTACAGAAGTTTCTAAAATCACTAAAATTCCACCGGGTTTTAAAACACGGTTAATTTCTTGCAATCCTTTGTCTAAATTAGCGAAATTTCGAACGCCAAAAGAAACGGTAATGGCATCAAAAGAAGCATCTTTAAAAGGCATATTTTCAGAATCGCCAACAATCATCTCTATCATTTCAGATAAATTGGCTTTGGCAACTTTCCCTTTTCCTACAGATAGCATTCCTTCAGAAATATCTAGCCCAATGATTTTATCTGGGTGTAATTTCGAGAGCATAATTGCTAAATCTCCAGTTCCAGTGGCAATATCTAAAATTTGCTTTGGATTGTTTTTTCCAACAATAGCTACTACCTTTTTACGCCATTTCACATCTATTCCGAAAGAAATGACTCTATTTAGCTCGTCGTAATTTCCAGAAATATTGTCAAACATTTGAGTCACTTGCTCTTTCTTTCCGAGGGTTGAATTTTTGTATGGTTTTATGTTTTCTGACATTACAATGTGTTATTTTAATTCAATTTTTTCTTTTGGAAAAATATCCGAAGAACAAAGTGGGATTATCCGTTAATGGCAACAACTTCGTTAATTTGATTTGGCAACATATCTTTTAACATGGTTTCAATACCGTTTTTTAATGTAATCGTAGAAGAAGGGCATCCGCTACAGGCGCCTTGTAAAATAACACTTACAATTTTATGTTCCTTATCATACGATTGAAAAGCGATATTTCCTCCGTCAGAAGCCACTGCAGGTTTTATGTATTCTTCTAAAATTGCAATAATTTTTGTAGACGTTTCGTCTAAGTTTTCAGTAGGAGTTGTGGTGTTGTTTGTTCCTTCTGTTTCTTTTTCTGGAAGCTGTTTGATAATTGTTTTATTATCTTGAAGATACTTGCGGATAAAAGTTCGTAATTCTGGATAGATCGTTCCCCATTCTACCATGTCAAACTTTGTAATTGACACATAGTTTTCAGAAATAAACACTTCTTTTACAAAAGGGAAGTGAAAAAGCTCTTGTGCCAATGGAGATGTGGCATTGGCCTCGTCAATGTTTTTGCATTCGACATCTGTTGTTGTTAAAGACTTACTAGAGCCGAATTTCATCACAGCAGGATTTGGAGTCGTCTCTGCGTAAACTTCAATAACTTGTTTTTTTGTAGGTTCAGTTTCTAAAATAATCGCATTTCCGTCTTGTACATACGCTTCAATTTGTTCTCTAACTTCTTCTTGTACATCTTTCCATTCAACAATATCGTATTTTTGAATGGCAATAAAGTTAGCAGTGATAAATATCTTTTTTACAAAAGGCAAGTAAAATAATTGTTGTGCCAACGGAGCATTTTTCGCTTCGTCAATGGTATTAAATTCATGACTTCCTCCATTGATTAAAATAGAAGTGCTCACAAATTTAACAATGGAGTTATTGTTTGTGTTTTGTATAGAAATAGTAATGTTACTCATCGTTTTATAGGACTTGTACTGCGTTTCGTAATGTGCAATTGCTCGGCAAAATTAATGTAAAAAAGTGAATGAATCACAAAGACCTCACAGGTTTATTTCCCATGAGGTCTTTGCTAGGATAATGTATGCACTTATAGACTAAAAGTTAGTGTAACACTAACAATTCGATTGTCAATAGTTAAGTCTGCAGCATTTACTTCATTGTACTGAGGGTAGAAATCATATAGTGCCGTATGCGAACTATTTTGATACGAGAAATCTAATTTTGTAGTGCCAAATTTATAACCAGCTCCAAAAGAGTATCCTTTGTCATTGTCTGATTTAATGGCGTTTTTATAGGGGCTCTGCTCATAGTGATATCCGCCTCTTAGACTGAGTGCGTTAAATCTCCACTCAGAACCAATGTTCATCGTATGTGTGTTTTTTAAGTCGTTTGCAAAAAATCGATTTTCAGCAGAAAAACCTGCATCAGAAAATTCCATTTTGGTATAATTTTTATAGCTATAATCAATACTGATTAAGCCATTTGATCCAAAAATATACGCCAAGCTTGCTGTAGTTTTTGAAGGTGTTTTTAAGTTGTATGAGTATATCTGAGATGGATAATAGCTACCTGCAGTATTTGCATATGTTGTGTTATTGCCAGTGATGGCAATTTCGGTATCTCCAAAAAACCCATCATTGTTTATGATGTTCGTTTCCTCGTCTATTTCTGTAAACCAAATTGGAGTTTGGTAAGAAAATCCCAGACGTAATTTTTTAGTGGCTTTGTAAATAAAACCGGCGCTCAAAGAAAAGCCAGCTCCTACGGTGTGGTTTACTTGGAGAAAATCTGCATTTAAAACAGTGCCAGCACCATCGTTATTTTGTTCACTTAAAATAGATCGTTGGTTGAAATTGAGATCAAAAGTGTTTACTGAAATTCCAAGATACAAGTCGTGTTGGTATACTCCAGAGACGGCAAAATTATACTCAGAAACCTCTCCTTTGTAGACGTTTTCATACTGTTGTGATTCCGAATTGTTGTACTGTGTTTTTGGCTCGTTGGTATCTAAAGGAAATTCATTAAAAGAAGCAAATTTACTATTTCCATTGGCTAAAAAATGGTCTCTAAAATCATTTCGAATCGAGTAATTGAAACTAAAAGCAAACTTTGTCCAGTTGCTATTAGTATATGAATTAAACACAAAAACAGCACCCCCTTGAGAGAAATTAAAGTACTCATTTTGGGTGGTGTTAGAATTTCCATAATATGTAGAGGTAATATCTGTGCTTCTAGAATTCAATGTGTTAGAAAATAGGCTACTATTAAATATTGCTGCTCCAGCAGGATTTATTTTAATAGCAGAAACATCGCCGCCCAATGCCCCAAAAGCTCCACTCATGGCATTAAATCTGGCAGTTCCAGAATTATTTTCTTTAGAAAATAACAAGGCCAAGTTTTGATAGCCTAAAGATTGTGAAACAGCAGGAAATGCAATTGCATAAAACAACGCAAGTAGTGTGATTTTTTTCATGAAAATGGATTTTTGTAAATTTTCTTAATTCCTTCTAGAGCTACTACTGCTACTTCTTGATGAAGATGTTGAACTTCTTGTTGATCCACTAGATCTGCTGCTTGAAGAACTAGACCTGTATGAATTAGTACCAGTGCTGGAAGAACTTCTTCTTGTTGGTGTGTATGTTTTTCTTCTTGAAGAATTAGATCTTTTCGTGGTTTCTGAACTTCTTCTTGTAGGCGTCCCAGATTGATACGTTTTTCTATTTGAAGAGTTTCTTCTTGTTGTAGAGTTCCCTCTTTTTGTAGTGTATTTTCGGTCTGTGTCGTATACTTTTCTTCTGCTATCTGTAGAGCGTCTGTAGGGACTTGTTTTCCTTCTGTTACTTACAGATGCGTATCTTCTGGAGGTACTATTTGTATAGCTTCGTTTCCCATAGGTAAAGTTTCTATTACTATTATAATTGTAATAGCTATTGTTTGAATGGTGAGAATAATAAGGAGGATAATAATAAAAATGGTGGTATCCGTAATTATAGTTATATCCATAATAATAAGGAGCGTATACATAATTTCCGTAAAAACCATGTCTAAATCTCCAATGATATCCCCAATGACTTCCGTAGCCATAATAACGATCCCAGTAATTCCAGTCATTGTATCCTACATCTATGGTAACAACCACATCATTGTTTGAATATCCCCAAGGTTCATTATCCGTATAGCTAATTCTTGTATTCGAATCGATGTTGCTTATGCTGTCTGTTTCATTTTCAATAAGATCATAATCACTAAATGTCGTGTACTCGTCAGCATCAGTAAATACATCACTGTCATTGATTTTATCAATACGATCAAGTTCTTTTGTAAAGTAATTTTTTGCTACTTTTTTTTGCTTTTTTTCAGTTTCAACGATTACAACAGTACGGTCATCATCATAAATTCCATCATCATTGTTGTAAACACTTTGGTAGGTTCCACAAGAAATGAATATCAGTATCATCAATGATAAAAGAAATGCTTTTTTTGGTGAGAAATGAATTTTCATATGAGTTGAATTATTGACGAATTAATATTGGTTTGCAAAAAAAATGAAACTTTGATTGGGTCAATAGCCTTTTTGCATTAGTTTTGTACTGGAATTATTTTCCAGGATAAAGGTAACAAGTTTTGTGCCAAACTTTTGATTATGAGCAAGAAGTTAACAAAGAGAGACGAGGATTATTCTAAATGGTATAACGAATTAGTTGTAAAAGCTGACTTAGCTGAAAATTCAGCAGTTAGAGGATGTATGGTTATAAAGCCCTACGGATATGCTATTTGGGAAAAAATGCAAGCAGAATTAGACAGGATGTTTAAAGAAACAGGACATGAAAACGCCTATTTTCCGTTGTTTGTTCCTAAAAGTTTGTTTGAAGCAGAAGAGAAAAATGCAGAAGGCTTTGCAAAAGAATGCGCCATTGTTACGCATTATCGCTTAAAGAACGACCCTGATAATAAAGGAAAGCTAATTGTTGATCCAAATGCTAAATTAGAAGAAGAGTTGATTGTAAGACCAACCTCTGAAGCCATTATTTGGAATACCTATAAAGGATGGGTTCAATCCTATAGAGATTTACCTTTGTTAATCAATCAATGGGCAAATGTAGTTCGTTGGGAAATGCGTACTCGATTATTTTTACGTACAGCAGAGTTTTTATGGCAAGAAGGTCATACAGCACATGCAAGTAAAAGCGAAGCAATAGCAGAATCGAAGCAGATGCAAGAAGTATATGCAGAGTTTGCAGAAAAATTTATGGCAATGCCGGTTGTAAAAGGTGTGAAATCTGAAAGCGAGCGTTTTGCAGGAGCAGAAGAAACCTATACAATTGAGGCATTGATGCAAGATGGAAAAGCATTACAAGCAGGAACATCGCATTTTTTAGGTCAGAATTTCGCAAAAGCTTTTGATGTAAAATACACCTCTAAAGAAGGGAAGCAAGAATATGTTTGGGCAACTTCTTGGGGAGTTTCAACACGTTTAATTGGTGGGTTGATTATGACACATTCAGATGATTTTGGTTTGGTATTACCTCCTAAATTAGCGCCGATTGAAGTGGTGATTGTTCCTATTTATAAGAATGAAGAACAATTAAATGCGATTTCTGAAAAGGTAGCAGTTTTTGTTGCCGAATTTAAAAAGAAAGGAATTTCAGTAAAGTTTGACAATAGAGATACGTATAGACCTGGAGCAAAATTTGCGGAGTACGAACTAAAAGGAGTTCCTGTTAGAATAGCAATAGGAGCGCGTGATTTAGAGAGTAATACTGTAGAGGTTGCGCGTAGAGATACGTTAGAGAAACAAACCATCTCACAAGATGATGTTGTAACGTATATTTCGAATTTGTTAGATGAGATTCAAGAAAATTTATTTACTAGAGCTTTGTCATTCAGAGATACGCATACAACTGAAGTGACAACTTTTGAAGAATTTAAAGATGTCATTGCAAACAAAGGAGGTTTTGTATCTGCACATTGGGATGGAACAGAAGAAACAGAAGACAAGATCAAAGAAATTACAAAAGCCACCATTCGGTGCATACCAAATGATCAGATATTAGAGGCTGGAGCCTGCGTCTTTTCTGGGAAACCGTCTACTAGAAAAGTGCTATTTGCAAAGGCATATTAAATGCAGAAAAAATATAAAAAAAATATTGCAGAGTTTTAAAAACGTTGTATATTTGCACCCGCAATCAGCAATAAGATTGTAATGGTCCGTTCGTCTAGGGGTTAGGACGCCAGGTTTTCATCCTGGTAACACGGGTTCGATTCCCGTACGGACTACAAGTTTTAATTAAAAACTAAAAACAACAATTATGGCAAATCACAAGTCAGCATTAAAGAGAATTAGAAGTAACGAAGCGAAGCGCTTAAGAAACAAGTATCAGCATAAGACAACAAGAAATGCTGTGAGAATTTTACGTGCGTCTGAAGATAAAAAAGAAGCACAAGCTTTATTGCCTAATGTTATTGCAATGTTAGATAAATTAGCTAAAAACAATATCATTCATCAAAACAAAGCATCAAATTTAAAATCTAAATTGACAAAGCACGTAGCGGCTCTTTAATTTTTAAGTTTTACCCAATAAAAAAAAGCGTTCTGATTTTTCAGAACGCTTTTTTTGTGCTTATAATTAGAATGTTATTTTGATTTTTATGATGGAGTAAGTAATTTTCATATAAAAATCCGCTAATAGTAAGGTTTACCCATACTAATAGTAAGGATGAACCGTGCTATTTACACTTTTTTTTAATTACTATGTAAGCCTCCCTAAAAACTGAACTGTTTAAAAGTATTAAAAAAGTAGTAACTTTAAACCAAAGAAATTATGAAAACAAAAATCACAATTTTATTAGTAGTTTTTTGCATGACAACCCTATTTTCTCAAGTAGTAGAAAGTGAGATATCATTGCGCAACAAAAAAGGTCAAATAAGTATTATTAAATTCAATGAAACTAAGATATCCGATGAGCCGCAATCAATCAATATTTTTCTAAAATCACTATTTAATTCTGAAAAAGTAGTTGAGTTCAAATCCAATAGAAAGGCCTATGTAGATAGATTAGGTTTTAAATCGATAAAGTTACATCAATATTATAAAGGAGTAAAAGTTGAATTTGCTGTTTTTAATGTAGTTTCCAAAAATGGAAACCTAAAGTCTACCAATGGCGAATATGTCAAGATTAACAATTTAAACCCTGTTGCAAAATTAACAGAACAACAGGCTTTACAATATGCATTAAATTATATAAGTGCAGAAACTTACTTATGGGACAATTCTGAAATGGAACAAATGCTAAAAAAAGAAAAGAAAGACCTCAATGCAACTTATTACCCAAAAGGAGAACTTGTAATTCTAAAGAAAAATAAATATACCAAAAACTCTGTACCAACATTGTCTTATAGGTTTGGTATTTATGCAACCAATCCATTTAGTAGTAAAAATTATTATGTAGATGCAAATACAGGTGCTATCATTTTTGAGTACTCACTAACAAATCATGGAAGAGGTATCGCCACTACGAGATATAGTGGGGACAGGGTTATTGAAACAGAATTAAAGGGAGGGAAATATAGGTTAAGAGACCAAACAAGAGGTAAAGGTATTCATACTTTTAATATGCATGGCGGTAGCAGCTATGTGAATGCTACTGACCTTTATGATAACAATAACAGATGGACTGATACAGAGTACAATAATCGCAATAAAGACAATGCTTTGCTTGATGTACATTGGGGTTCTATGAGGACTTACGATTATTTTCTACAAATACATAATAGAAACGGTATTGATAGCCTTGGTTTTTTATTAAAAAATTATGTAAATGCTGATATCCCAGAAATAATTAGTCAATTAAGTGATAGTGATAATGCATTTTGGGATCCCATACTGAAAGTGGTGACTTATGGGAAAGGAACCTTTTTAGGGCCTTATGTTACCTTAGATATTGTAGCACATGAAATAGCTCATGGCTTCCAAACGTATTCTTCAAAATTAATACTTTTGGGGGAATCGAATGCTATAAATGAAGGGTTGAGTGATATTTGGGCAGCTATGGTTGAGAATTTTTCCAACACTAATAAAGATATTTATTTACTAGGCTCAGAACTTGGAAAAGTTGTGAGGTCAATGTCAAATCCTAATGACAGTGGTAATCCTGATACTTATAAAGGGGAAAAATGGAGTTATAGTGGTAATTCAGAGCATCGAAATAGCACTATTATCAGTCATATGTTTTACTTATTAGCAGAAGGTAGTGCAAATACCGATGGTGTAAATGATAATGGTGACACTTATAATTTTGTAGGTATTGGTAAAAACAAAGCGGAACAAATAATGTATAGGGCGCAACACTATTTTCTTCCCGAGACCGATTTCACAAAAGCAAGAAATTTAACTATAATGGCTGCAGAAAACATTTATGGTATAAATTCTATAGAAGCAATTACAGTTAATTCTGCTTGGTATGCCGTAGGTATTGGTAGTGATGGCTCAACTTACCGAATCGAAGGTGATGACATTGTATGTTCTAATAGTAACGCAACCTTTACAATTAGAAATAATCTTAATAATTCACATGTAGATTGGCAATTTTCTTCAAATTTACAATTTGTACAAAGTACTAATTATTCGATTACAGTAAAACCTTTAAGTTATATGAGTGGACCTGGCTCTGTTACAGCCAATATTAATAATGAGCCTTTTACCAAAGATTTTTGGGTTGGAAAACCAAGCAATCCTACTTCATTATTAGGCCCTTCATTAGTACAATATGGCGCTATTGTCAACTATACTGGATCAGCCGTACAAGGCGCAACCTCATATAGATGGTATTTACCTTATCCATTTGACCCCAATGCGACAGCAACTGTTGATCCTTCGGAATGGGGTATTTTATACGGAGGAACTTCAAGGTATGTAACTACCATAGCAGGTCCAAACAATGGATTTGTACAATTTATGGGAAAGAACAAATGTGGTATTACTACTGCTAAAATAATAAATGTTTCTGTTGGCTCTTCAACTGGCGACGGTATTCCTTTAGGAGGGGGAAAAATGCCAGTATCAACATTTGGTAGTACTAATTTAAATGAAGAGATTATAATTTTCCCAAATCCTGCAAATAACAAAATTAATATTATATTAGGTATGAATAAGAGAAGTGATATAACTCTTTTCGATGTCAATTCAAGGTTGATTTATTCAAAAAAATCTTCTGAAAAAAGAGACGTAATTGATATTTCTAATTTATCAAATGGTATTTATTTCGTAAGAGTTATAGGCGAAAGAAGTACAATTAAAAAAATTATTGTTCAACATTAAAAAAAAGGAATAATGAATAAAGTTAAAATCACTTTATTGAGTGTTGTTGTATTGTTATGTATTTCTTGTGAAAAAAGTGATGATAGTAAAGTTGAGTATCCCGCTTGTTTACAATCGAGTATAGATTTTATTTTAAGGTCTGCACCAATAATTCCTAGAGAAAAGATTAAAAAATATTTATACAATGGGGAGGAAGTTTTTTTGATTGATACATTTATCTCTGATGTTCCTGCGGTTGTTGTAACATGGGATTGTGTAACTATTTGTGAATTCGGTGGAGTTTTAGGAGGGAATACTTGTCCTGATTTTCATGAAAATGCTATTTTTATTAAAACGGTTTGGACTGACCCTAGATAAAAAAAGCGCATATATAAAAACAGCAAAAAAGCATCTCAATATAATTGGGGTGCTTTTTTGTTTCTGAAGCATTTATCAGAAATCGGAAAATTAAATCCAAAACCAGGGAGTTCTTACGCTGGAAATAATAAAATTGTAGAACAAATTGTCTCCGATTTTTTAATTACAGACACAAAAATAGTTGTGTTGCCAAGAATGTTGCAGCTAACGCTAAGTTATAATTACCAATCATAACTTTTATGAGCGTCCAATCTAATAAAGATAAATAAGAGCAGTGTAAAACCCCAAAGAGAGGAGCCTCCATAGCTAAAAAAGGGCAATGGAATTCCAACGGTTGGTAATAGTTGCATGACCATCCCGATGTTAATTACCATGTGAAAAAAGAGTATAGACGCTACGCCATAGCCGTAAATTCGCCCAAATTTATTGGTGTGTTTTTCTGCCAAATAAATAATTCGGTAGAGCAGTAGCATAAAGAGAATAATAACAGTTGCGCTTCCTAAAAACCCCCATTCTTCTCCAACGGCACTGAAAATATAATCGGTATCTTGTTCTGGAACAAATTTCCCTTGTGTCCTGTCTCCTTGTAAAAATCCTTTTCCATTAACTCCACCAGAGCTAATTGCTTGTACAGATTGGTTGGTATTGTATCCAATTTTTTTTGTATCAGTAGATTTTCCTAGTAAAATGTCAAAACGGTCTCTATGATGTTGTTCAAATACATTGTTATAGACATAACTAGTGCTAAAAATAAACAAGCCTACAACTAAGTAAATACTTAGCGGTTTGTACCATTGAAATCGTAAATAAGTCTTGTCTTTTTTAGTAAAAAGATAGACAAAAAGTGTAATAATTACAAACGAAATTAATGTGATTGTAGAAGGATCAAATAGTAAGGTTAAAATAAACAACACAATAGTGATTACGCCCAAGATGATATAATTTAATGTAAGTCCTTCTCTATTGAGTACAAAGAAAAAAGCTAGATAAATTAGTGCAGAACCTGGGTCTGGCTGTAGCGTAATTAAAATAGCAGGAAGAAATATAATGATAAATACCTTGATTTGATTTTTGATCAATTTTAAATTGTATTGCCGGTCGCTTAAGAGCTTTGCAACTGCAAGTGCTGTAAAAGCTTTTGCAAATTCTGAGGGTTGCAAGCTGACACTTCCAAAGCTGTACCAAGACATGGATCCATTAATATTTTTTCCAAATAGGAAGACACCAATTAATGATGCCAATGAAATAAGGTATAGGATGCTTGAAAATTTTTCGTAAAACTTTGAATTGAGAAAAAGGACAGCTATAATGAGAGGTATACTCAACGAAATCCACAACAATTGTTTGCCAGATCTTGTAGAAAAATCTAAAAAACCCGTTGACTCTTCAGTAAGAGTAGTCGTATAAATATTCATCCAGCCAAAACCAACTAATAGTATATAAAGTAGTATTAGAAGCCAATCTAGGTTGTGAAATATGTTGTTTCTTTCTGTTCTCAATGTTCTTCTATAGGTTGTTGAATTTGTTGGTCATAAATGGCTTTTAAACTCAAGTTGATCATACTGTTTTCTGTTGATTTTCGTAGCACTTTTTTGTTGAGGTATTTTTCTATCAATAAACTAGCAATAGGTGTAGCAATGGTAGAGCCATAACCGCCGTTTTCTACAAAAACAGCAATGACAATTTTTGGATTTTCTTTCGGCGCAAATGCAATTAATATAGAATGGTCTTTTTGCTGAATTCTAACTCCGTTAATTTTGGTAAAATTTTCTACAGTTCCAGTTTTTCCTGCAATTTCAATTCCTTTTATTTGACTATACTGACCGGTACCTCCCTTTTTGAAAACACGATGCATGGCTTCAATAATGGGAGAGAAGTGCTTTGCATCAATA
>Ga0209035_10000014_pt1 | contig 83682 bp, 64 predicted proteins | sample MarorgKNORR_S2LV_6_FD_188220 | JGI IMG/M metagenome (GOLD analysis project Ga0209035, IMG submission 188220) | Marine microbial communities from the Southern Atlantic Ocean, analyzing organic carbon cycling - AAIW_A/KNORR_S2/LV (SPAdes) (version 2) | ecosystem: Environmental > Aquatic > Marine... | reverse complement strand
ACGTTGTTCAACCGCGCTTGCAGCGCGATTGCCTCCTCACGCATATCATCCGTCACATTCGTTCCGCGGTCTTCGTAATAGGACCAGTCATCGACCGGGGAAGTGAACAGGTAGAGGTGGAAATAGTCCTCATCGCAGCCGCTCAATTGACTGATAAGTTGGGTTTCGACAGGCCAATTTAGTCCGTACATATCGAGGTTGATGTATGTTGCAATCTCAACCCCTTCGGGTAGATTGGTCACGAATGTCTCGCTCCCATAACCGGCTCCTTCGGGAGAACCTTGACCTTGCCATTCCTCGTAATCCCAAGTTGCGAACTTCCAGGTGTGCTGCGGTGTTCCACCCCATTCTTGCATCAGTCGAGCGAGCTCGAGGACCGAGGCTGTTCCAGTTGCATCGTCGTAAGCACCCTCGGATGTGCAGCCGGGGTACTCGACTCCAATGATGATCTGTTGTGAGTAGCAGATTGCATCGTAATGACCGCCAACGACTATCCACGAATCTGGGTCGACACCCTCGTAAGTTGCGATGTAATTTTGGCAATCTTCGCATAATTGCGTTGTGAAATTTTGGATCTCAACCTCGTACCCGAGATCTTCGAATCTGAATTGGATGAAGTCGCCCGCGTTGGAGTGGGCGACGGTGTCTATCTTGCGATACCCGAAATCCGCGAGGGTTTCGATATCGTCGACGACGCGGGCCGCTTCGGGCATCGATGGTGGCGGCCCAGTCGGCAGTGGTTCTAATTCATCTGAATTAGTCAGCGCAGAGCTTACCGAATTGACGCCGGCGATTGCAGCGAAGAGCACGAGCAGGACTGCAAGAATCGCTCCGCCGGCGAGGGCGGGTCGAGGGATGCCTTCGAGCATCTCATGGCCCGCGAGATCATCCAGCAGCGAATCAAGTCTGTCTCGCACTGATTCGTCTGTAATCGACGGGATGCAAAGACTTGACTCTTAGATTCAAGGAGATATGGTGCAGGGGACAGGATTCGAACCTGCGAAGCACTACGCACAGCGACCTGAACGCTGCCCCTTTGACCGCTCGGGAACCCCTGCTGAGTCCCCGTCGAATAACCCGCATTATTTCATCGTAGTGAACAATAATCCTACCCTGTACCGATTGATATTGATGTATGGTGCAGGAGGTAGGATTCGAACCTACGAAGCACTACACACTGGGACCTAAACCCAGCCCCTTTGACCGCTCGGGTACCCCTGCTTGAATCTCGGGCGCTGCGCGCACATCAAGAATCCAGCGGAAGCCAGTTCTGTCCCCATAGGGTCTTAACAGGAGCATCCGGCGAGAGGAATTCGGGGTGCACATGTCTCGCATTGGCGTTCTTGGTTTGGGTAATTGGGGCACTGCGCTAGCCAAGGTTTGGTGTGAGGATGGCCACAACGTGACAGGTTGGACTATCGAGCAGGAAGTCTATGAGTCGTTAATGACGACGAATATCAACGAAAAATACCTGCCTGAAAGTGAAATTCCTAGGCTCGATGTGACAATGGAAATGTCAGACATCACCGACACCTGTGAAATCCTTGTTCTGGCTCTTCCAAGTGGTGTTATCCTCTCCGTGGTCAACGACCTAATCCCTTTGCTTCGCCCCTCGCACGTGCTGCTTGATCTTGCCAAAGGATTGGCGCCGACAGCCGAGAGTGAATCGGGAATGATTTCGCAAGAGATTGAGGCTCGACTGACGGCGGCCGGGAAAGCAAATCCAGTTGTAATTCTAACCGGCCCGACAATCGCGCCGGAGGTTGCTCGTGGAGTGATGACGACAGCGATTGTCGCGTGTCATGACAGGTCTGTTGCTAATCGAATTTCTGAGAGGTTGTCGACTGAGAGCCTAGTACTGACGGCAACCGATGATATCGATGGAGCGGAGTTGTGGGGCGCCTACAAGAATACGGTCGCTCTTGCTTGCGGTCTTGTCGATGGACTTCGTGGAGGCATTGGCGGTGACAATCTCAAGGCCGCGTTGGTTCTTGCTGGTTTCTCGGAGGGAATCAAACTCCTCGAGGCGATGGGTGCTGAGGCTTCCACCGCCTTCGGTCCAGCCGGTATTGGCGATCTCTACGTGACTGCTACGAGTCCACGCTCGCGTAATCGAACTCTAGGTGAGAAACTCGGTTCTGGCATGTCGCTGGAAGAGTCTCTCGGTGAGATGCACATGGTTGCTGAGGGAGTTCGAGCTAATCGGATGTTCCTCAATCGCGCACGGCGACTCGACATCCAGGTTCCATTCCTGAAGGCGCTGGGTGACTTACTTGCTGGCGAAGTCGAGGTCGGCGAGGCTATCCGTCGCATGGTCGAGTCTTACGAATCCTGATTTGGATCTGAGAGATATGGTTCTCCGGATGGCTGGTTTCCCAGCCACCCGGATTACGTAATTCCGTTCTTCTTACCGCTATTTTCGGAAATCAAGCCATCATTGCGGTTGCCTTCTTGGCACCCATCCATGCTACGACACCGAATCCAATCTTGTTGATCATATCAGCGATGTTGTAGAGCACAGCCATGGTCTCCTGATTGACGCTTTCAGAGATTGCAACCTCTGGGCTGAACAGGTAACCGATTGGGTAGATTAGCCATCCGACGCAGATGAACCAGCGTAGAGCGTTGGTGCTCCACATTAGCTCTGGCGCGATAGCGTTGTTGTCAACCCCAAGTCCTGAGGTCCACGGGGTTCCTGTGGCAACGATGATCATTGCCCATCCCATTCCGCCCAGGGCGAGAGCGAGATACGCGTTCATCATTCCAGACTCACCAGCGTAGCCGAAGCCAATCATGATTAGGGCACCTAGGAAGCAAATTGCGGTGAATCCCATGCCTGCGAACTTTGTATCGGTTATCGCGTCCTTGCCGACAAGAGACGGGAACTTCAGTGCCATCAGAGGCACTGTGATAATCCAGTCCATGTATCGGTACTCTATACTGACCAAATTGTGGTCGATATACACGCCGCGCATGTAGTAGTAGTGCATTGCAGCGATACCAACGATGAGTGCAGAAATGGTCATGGTCGTGCGGAATTGAGGTGCAACGCTGTTCCTCTCAACTAGGAAGAAAACGAATGCCGCACCCATGGCAATGTATCCGACGAAGAAGGTGAAGAAGGTCAGCATCCCAAGGTTATCATATCCCTTGGTGGCTGGGTTCACGGTCTCAGCAGACACAGATTGTGTGACAATCAATGCTAGGCAGGTAATGGCCATAGCCATGGCAGTCGTTCTTGGGCTAATTTTGGGATTGGGAAAATCCATGTGTGTCGTGAGTAATATTTGCATATAAATCAGTGTTTGAGTCTAGGAATACTTCTTCCTAAATCTCCAATTTTTGCATAAAAGCGAAATTTGAAACTTTTTTGGTTGACGAACAAGAATAGGTCAGAAAGTAGTCGCTTTCCTGCCTGACTTCGCGGAATGTTTGATGGCCTGACGTTGGCACATGGGAGCGAGCGAGATGGCGGCGGCTGACCTGAACGAGTTCGAAATACGCCTGCTGAAATGGTTGGCGGCTTCGGATTTTGAGGAGGTGCCGTGGTCGACCAAACGCGCGGCTGATGCCTTCAAGGTCAATGAGAACGAAGTCTATGATGCTCTGTCTGCCCTCACCGTTAAAGTTCCACATAATATCCACATTTACTACGAAGATGCTGCTATTCGCATCGTTGCTGATGATGATATCTGATCTCAAAATGATCCTCAAAGATACACGGCGCTCAATCTAACGATTCAGAAGATTCCGTTCCAACAGGGTCACGCATGAGTAGAATATCTCGCCATCGCGGACGTGGAAGATTCGATGTATCATCGATAAATCCGCGCCGGACCACCAGTGATATTTGATCGATAATCACCACGACCACGAACATGACGACGATCAATGCAAGGACTTTATCGTAGAGTTGGAAAGGTGTCAGATAGTGATTCATGTACCATCCTATTCCACCTGCTCCAACCAAACCGATTACCGAACCATGCCGAACGTTATACTCGAACATGAATAGCATCTGGCTGATCAGTGCATTGCTGGCTTCAGGGATAGCGAAGAAGCGCGCGACCTGCCAGCGCGGTAGACCCATGGCGCGCGCTACTTCGAGAGGTTCCTTACTGACTCCCTCAAGCGCTTCGTACTGCATTTTCCCAAGGTAACCAACGGTGTACATTGTCATGGCGAGGACGCCGGCGAGGGGTCCAATTCCAACGATGATGACGAAAATGAGAGCCCAGATTAGCGATGGTAAAACACGCATCGCAGCGAGGACCTGCCTCATCGATTGGGAGAGCCAATAAGGCGAGAGATTGGAAGCGGCCATCGCTGCAAGAGGAAGCGAAAGAAGCATGCCGAATACTGTCGCGAGAAATGCGATTTCGAGAGTCTGAGTCATACCTACGACAGCTGGGCTGCAGAGGATATCTGACTCAAAGGTGCAAGGTGGGTGTGTCCATCCTGCACGCTCGGTGAGGACCGTGAAATCGGGAGGAAATGCCTCTGACCCGAGCTTCTTGAGATTGCTCCAGCCATCAAGTAGTTTCCAGATTGTAATCTGTAAATGATTGGTTATCAATAGCGTAACGATGCTGAGAATGACTGTGGCTCTCAGAATCGGTCTTTGTGAGATTTGACGCAGAGTCTTGGAGAATCTTTCGCTCACACCGAGCCCTCCGCGATTATTGGGAGGGTGGACGAAGAAGCCTCATCCTCATCGAAGGGGATGAGACGTCGGCCTCTCAATTGGTAGACGCGGTCACAGAATGTCTTGGCTCGTACAGGATTGTGGTCGACAATGAGAATCGCCATTCTGTGGTCTTCAGCCATGTGGCGGAAGAGGTCGATGATGCCTCGTGCAGTCTCTGCATCAAGTTCGCCGAGGCACTCATCGGCGAGAAGCAAATCCGGTTCTTGCAGCATCGCGCGTGCGATAGCGACGCGTCGCTGCTGTCCACCCGAAAGTCGATTCACAGATTCAAGGGTCTTCTCTGTGAGTCCGACCTCCTCGATTACGGCGCGAGTCTCCTCGCGCATCCGCTTGCTCGGGAGAGAAAAAGCGGTCTCTAGGAAGCTGGCTCCCGCCAGCGCTCCCATCAATACATTGTATCCCACAGTCTGATGCTGGACTAGGCCAAGTCTCTGTGGAATCAGACCGATTGCACCTTTGTCGGCTCGGGTATCTGCTGTACAGCAGCATTCAACCGAGCCCCCCAACGGACGAACAAGCCCCGCTGCAGTACGTAGCAGAGTGGTTTTACCGATTCCAGACCTTCCGGTCAACCCTACGATCTCGCCTGCTCGGATGGTGAGGTCAACCCCCTCGATTAGAGGTGATACGGCATCGAAGCCGATGGTAGCATCGGCAAGGTGGAGACGGACGGGGTTCGAATCCTTGGCCGTCATCATACCCGCCTTACCCATGCTCACTCGTCATACTTCTCATCAAAATAGGCTGCGATTCCCGGGATAGCCCCAATCGCATCGCTGTACGAACCGAGGTGGCCCTCGGTAGTCACCTCAGAAATCCCAGGTGTGTTGAGGACACCATCGAGAATCTCAGCACCACCCTCGGCGGTGTTCAGAGCGAGGAAAGCCTCGACAATCATGTCGATCTTCTCCGGACTGGTAGTCTCCGTATTGACCATAACAGGGTGGCTTGGGACCTGACCGAAGGCCGGTTCAAGAGGCCGGTATTGGTCTCGCTCAAGGCACCAATCGTTTCCTTCGCAGTGATCTTCGTACGAGGTCATCTTGCCGAATGCGACATCACCGACTCCTTCGGTCATGCAGCGGAAGGCACCGCTGTAGCTGTAGTACAGATCGCCCGACACAGGAATCGAAGCGTTTCCGAAGTGCGCCTCGATGGTTGTGCGCAGTGAGGAAATGTCATCAGCATCGCCGCTAACATCGACGATGCCATTGTTGATCATGTATCCCATCGGCATCAACATTCCAGCTGACTTGAGCCATCCCGTGTGGCAGGAGTCCTTGCCCTCGAGATCTTCGAGAGACTGGATGTCAGAGTCAGCGAGGACCCATGCCTGTGCTGTGTAGGATGTGGTTCCGTCGCTCTTTTGGTCGGCAAGAATGGCGTCGAGGCCGTGCTGTTGCCAAGCGATCCAAGCTGCGCCTCCGTCAAGGAATGCGATATCTGCGTGACCGAAGCGGAGAGCTTCGATAGCCGCGATATCCGAGTTAATCGGATAAATTTCAACTGCATATCCAGACTGAGCGGCTATGAAGTCAGCGAGAATTTGAGGGTTCGTAGATGGATTATCGTAATCATCCTGAATCTTGAAGGCGATTCGGATTACCTTCTCATCTTCTTCTTCTGATTCAAGGCAACCAGCCATGCTCGCGCTCAAAATTAGAGTTACAAGTAAAGCGTTCAGTATCGTTTTCGATTTCATTATATTCACTTCCAATAGTTCTGACGAAGGTCTCGTCGAGCCGGCGACTGACAATTCCAATATATAGTTTAGGGAGCCCTAAACTACGAATTTATCGCGCTACTGTGAGCCTAATGATATGAAAAAATGACTTCTGACTTACAGCCGATACCCATATCGTGTGAGAAGCCTCTCGTAGGCGCGATGACTCGTGACGGTGTACTGCGATTCGTGGCCCTCCTAGCGATGTTCACCATGGTCACCTCGTGGATTCCGATGAGTGTCCCCAGTGACCAATTAGAGCAATTTGACGAGCGTCGGGAACAACTCGGTGGAGACGAACCGACGCTCGAAGAACAATGTAGCTCAATCACATTCGAAGATATGTTCGAATATTCGAAGGGAATTTTCGATATAGAGATATCAAGCGATTGGAATTCCGCCCAAGTGGAAGCCGTAGCCTGGGTTAATGGAAGCCTTGCAGACGATGTAAGAGCGAGTTTGGACACGTATGTAGCAGCGGTATATCCCAGTGGGGACGATGGATGGATCTCCACGGATGAGAGGGAGGGGGTTCGAGCGATTGCCTCTGAGTGTGTTGAACACACGCTGACACGAATGGGGATGCGCGACGGCAGTCCACACCGAGGAGGGGATGGAACCGACTGGAAGAACATCTCATGGACTGAAAATGAAGTTAGAGTTGAGGAGTGGAATTTGGTACCACCTCAACATTCAGAAATCAGGGATTGTACAGGATTCGGAAGTAGCAGCGACTGCGTCGAAGTTCCAGTAACTCCAGACAGCGATCGTGATTGTGACGAAGATGTCGATGCATCTGCTAACGTTGACGAATGCCGCATGATGCTTTGGCTCAATGCTACACTCACAATCTCGAATATTGATGATCCCAGTGAATTCACATTAGCTTTCAACGCCTCAAACATGTCTAATGTCGAATATCACATCAAATTCCCAGTAACTGATGGATTCCGCCTCGACATGTGGGAAGAATGTGAGGGGCGGGATGTCGAGGTGGAGACTGGTGATTATGCCGGCGTTGCGCCTCTTCGCGGCAGTTGCGTCGGTGATGGTTCGAGCACCTACGAATTAGTTGAGAATGATGATGGGAGCCTAACCTATTCCATCTACCCCAATATGCCACAATGGCCGACTGGTGAGGATTTGTTCGCCGATTTCACCACGGCGGAGATTCCAGTGGATAATCCTCCACAATGGACTGCAGACGCTCCTGACGATGAGTCATGGTTTCCACGCGCGAGCGGGGGAGCACAGGTCATAGCCAACTGGAATGATATCCAGAATTGGTTCGTCGATGAGGCCGGAACCGCCTCACTCGAGGTCAGTTGTCGAGGTGACGAGGGACTCGCAATCACCTACGAGAATCGAGAGATTTCGATGGATGTTCCTCGTGGCGAAGCCGGTGAGGTGACTTGCGAAGGAATTGACCGAGCCGGTCAGTCCTCTGGTAATAGGACATGGAGTGTCGGTGTTCCATTCCAGATCTCTACCTCATCTACAGACCTATCTGATCCTCATCCAATCACACTCAGCCCGACCTCAGGGTGGCCTGCTCTGAACGTCGAGGTTGGATTCACATCCGAGTATGACAATGCCGGATCTTACTCTGGACCCTACTCTCTATACATATCCGAAATCACCGCAGATGTCGCTGCAACCAGCACCGTTCCGGGTCCAGCCTATGTTGCTATTCGAGTGACTGGAGACGGCGTTTACACGATGGAAGCAATTTATCATCTCGGAATTGAAAAGGCTAGCAGGGCCCCGGTAATGACCGTAAATAGCGAGGGATGGGACGGTGACTCATGGATGATGAGTGGACAATTCTCAGACCCCGATGGAGAGGAGGTGACGTTTACTTTGATGATAGATGGATCATCTGTTGGAAACATCGCTGTCAATGGAAATACCTGGTCTACTCCAACTATTGACTTCTCAGTTTGGGCTGAAGGAGCTCACACGGTCGAGGTTACTGGTTGCGATGTTTCAGGTATGTGCACCAGCCAACAGCGAGTGGTGGATAATTCGCACCTATTCATCGAACCTGAGCCTGAACCCGATGCTCCGAGCGAACCATCTCCTGGATTGCCTGCGATGGGGTTGCCGGGACTGATTCTCGCAGCATCTGCCGCACTCATATACTCGGGTCGACGCGCCTGAGGCCATGAGCTTCTCTGGTACGGTCGAGAAGGAGTCCCACGAGGGCGGCCTGATGGTCACATTCGAGGGTCGTGCACCGCGTCTCGGTGCAACACTTCGAGTCATTGGTGGAATGCCAATCGGGCGCGTGAATACCGTCATTGGCGCCGTCGATCGCGCTCTCATTCACATTCATCCTTTGGCAGAAGGAATCGAGGCCTCGAGCGCTGTCGGTTCTCCTGTTGAAATCGCTCCACGCGAGAGTCGCGAGCGCTCCGATCGGGGCCGTGGTAGCTACGACCGCCGTGACAATAGCCGAGGCCGAGATGGTGGAGGATTCCAGCGTCGTGACGGCCGAAGTAATGACCGAGGGAACAATCGAGGAGGAAATCGCGGTGGCGATTGGGATTGTCCAAAGTGCAATAACAACAATTTCTCATTCCGTGACAAATGCAACCGTTGCGAGGCTGAGCGTCCAAGCGGTGGCGGAAATTCCCGTGGCGGTGACCGCGGAGGCTACCGAGGTGGCGACAGGCGAGACAATCGTGGCGGTGACCGCGGAGGCTACCGAGGTGGCGACAAGCGAGACAATCGTGGCGGTGACCGACGCGATAATCGCGGAGGAGACCGTGGAGGAAATCGCGGTGGAGAGTGGGATTGCCCTAAGTGCAAGAACAACAACTTCGCATTCCGTAACAAGTGCAACCGTTGTGAGGCTGAGCGCCCAAGCGGTGGTGGAAATTCCCGTGGCGGTGACCGCGGAGGCTACCGAGGTGGCGACAAGCGAGACAATCGTGGCGGTGACCGCGGAGGCTACCGAGGTGGCGACAAGCGAGACAATCGTGGCGGTGACCGACGCGATAATCGCGGAGGAGACCGTGGAGGAAATCGCGGTGGAGATTGGGATTGCCCTAAGTGCAAGAACAACAACTTCGCATTCCGTGACAAATGCAACCGCTGCCAAGCAAATCGTCCTAGCGGAGGTGGCTCCAGTGGTGGAGGCAACCGAGGCGGCTCACGCGACGGTGGAAACCGCGGCGGGAACAGCCGTGGTGGCTACCGTAGCGGTGACAGTGGACGCGACTCGAGAGGTAATGACCGCAGAGGTCCAAGACCTTCAGATTCACGCGATGGCGGCGGCCGAGGAAGAGCTCCCGGCAGCAGCAGCCGACCGACCCGATCAGGATTCAGAGGCACAGGTCGTGGCGGCTTCCGTAGCAACCGACCGGGCCGAGGCAGCGGTCGACGTTGAGTCAGCCCCACCCCAGCATTCATCTCGTCTTCTCGTGAGCAGTGCCTATGGCGCGAAGCGCGGAGATGCTTTGGATCGACGTGCTTGAGCACGAGGAATCAGGCGAGCGCGAAGAAGCCCTCGAACTCGCCCGCCAGATTACTCGACTAGACCCCGACCATGCAGCTGCTTGGAAGATGGTCGCGCGCATGACACTCCCTCCTTCGAGGCGTGGTAAAAGCGAGATGCCGACGCTGGCGCAGGCCGCGAGCGCACTAGGGGCACTACGTCAAGTCGTCAAACTCGAACCCAACGATCGAGATTCTTGGATCCTCGGGGGAATCCTCCTCGTCGATCACCTAGGGATGCTCGAAGAAGCGTTGGCTTGGTGGCAGGAGCGCAGAGCGGTTGAACCGACCGAGGTGACACCTTTGGTTGAGCAGATTGCGATTCTTGTGCGATTGGGAATGTACACACAAGCTGGAGAATTGCTTGAAATTCTCTTCAGTCCTGAGATGGAATCACCTGACAACCGTCAATTAGTAAAGATGGATCAGGTTCGAAAAATGGTCGAAAAGGCTGCAAAAATGGAGAAAGACGAGGTTTTTCGTCCACAAAATCCAGAACATCCTCGTTGGGAAATCATCGATCGCATGAAGGGGCGAAAACCGCTTTCTGAGACATTTTTTCTATTCACTTTCGTCGCTCCTATCGTCTTCCTAATCGGAACTGTCGCGATGCAGTTGATCGGTCCATCGAAATACGGATTCTTGTTGGTTTTCATCATCATCCTCGGACTTTTCATGCTAGTCAGTCGGATGGGTTCCGGGCTCCTCCACACACTCAATAGACACGCCTTGGACCTTGACCGGGCGCTCGACGTGGAATCGACTGCAGCGAAGTTATGCGTGCCTGAGGACATTCGCGGCAGCAAACTGTATGAGAACCTGCTCGGGAAGCGACCTGAAGCTTTTCGAGAGAGACATACGAAGATTGTTGAGGCGGATGAGAATCTTGCGGTAAAGTGGCGGCCGAACCTGCCAAATTTTGCTGTTGATGCAGGTTGGTGGGATAATGCAGATGAAGATGACGAAGATGATTCTGAGAGTGGCGAGCCCATCGAGTTAGATGGCCTCGAGGATTAATCCTCATTCTACACAGTTAGGACTGCAGAATAATCTCATGTACCGGCTGAGTAATCGTTCAGATAACTCAATTGTTCAGCTGTGAGACTATCGATGCTGACTCCTTCTGCAGCGAGTTTGAGTGCTGCTAATTCGCTGTCCTGTTCGGCACTAATGTCGTAGACGATATTGTCGTAACCCTCACCTTCTGCTGCTAGACGGCAGAGGGCTAGGAATTGGTTCGCGAATGACATATCCATGACTTCGCTGGGGTGACCTTCGGCGGCTGCCAGATTGACGAGGCGGCCGCGGGCAAGGAGGTGGATGGTGCGACCACCGGCGAGCTCGAAGGCCTCGTTATTCTCACGAATTGTGTAGACGCGCGAGGCGCGCTGCTCGAGATCGGGAATGTTGATCTCACAGTCATAATGACCCGTATTACAGATGATTGCCCCCTCCTTCATCGAATCGAAGTGACGACCAACAAGGACGTCCTTCATTCCAGTCGCGGTGCAGAATACGTCACCAATGGCTGCGGCATCATCCATTTGCATCACTCGGAATCCGTCCATCACAGCCTTGAGAGCGGGAAGTGGCTCAACCTCGGTGACGACAACGTTTGCACCCATGCCGCGAGCGCGATTTGCCAAGCCCCTGCCGCAGTGACCGTAGCCAGCGACCACGAAGGTCTTGCCAGCTAGTAGTACGCTTGTCGCGCGGATAATTCCGTCGAGAGTCGACTGTCCTGTTCCATGGACATTGTCGAAATCCCACTTGGTCGAAGCGTCGTTAACTGCAATTACTGGGTAACGAAGCTCTCCCGCATCACCCATGGCTCGTAGCCGATGGACGCCGGTGGTCGTCTCCTCAGTTCCCCCAATGACTCCTTCAGCGAGTTCAGGATATTCAGCGTGGACTCGATAGATGAGATCGGCGCCATCATCGAGAGTGAGGGTCGGCTTGAAATCGAGAGTGCGGTCAATTGACTCGTAGAACTCCTCGTTATTCTGTCCATACCAAGCGTAGACGCTGTATCCCTCAGCGGCAAGCCAAGCAGCCACCTCATCTTGGGTCGAGAGGGGATTACAGCCAGACCAAGAGACCTCAGCACCGGCTGCTTCGATAGCCTCGATCAGAACCGCAGTCTCCTTGGTGACGTGTAGGCAACCGGCCACTCGCTGTCCGGCGAGCGGTTGATCTTTCTCCGCCTGGGCACGCAATGCAGCAAGAGCGGGCATTCTGCTTCGCGCCCATGCGACCTTCAGACCTCCTGACTCTGCGAGCGAAAGGTCTGCCACAGTGTAGCGTTCACCAATGTCCATGTTCACCGGCGGTCATCGCCGGGTCTTCAAGGTGCGGCTTAGCAACCCCCTTCAGGGGGGGCTGTTCAATTTTGCATGTACCTATCGCTAATTGCCGCCGCCTTGGCCTTGCTGGGCGTAATAGGCTGCGTAGTATTGCTCGGCATACTGTCGAGCAGTCGCTTCGTCGTAGCCTTGTCCGACCATCTGTTGAACATAGGCTTCGACTGGATCCATCTGTTCGACACCGCCGAATTGCTCGACAGTGTCTCCAGCATCCTCGCCCTTTCCGCGACCGCGTAGAACTAGAGTCACACCGACGATTCCAAGAATCGCGATGACTCCAATCGCTGCGTACATAATCATCTGCGTGTTACCGCTGTCCTCCTCACAACCGTCTGCGCTCGGATTCAGTGCGCATGGATCGCTCGGACGTGGTAGCAAGTCGATGGTAAACGAATTATCGATAGTGTATCGGGAACCATCGCCCTCGACAATTCTCCAGTAAACCGTGACCTGTGCGCCGGTGGTCTCCAAGTAAAGATCCGCGATATTCAGTGTCAGAGTGAATGAATCGCCATCACCGAGTGCTGTGGTTCCGGTCGAATTGTACTTTCCAAGCGCCTTCTGAGTCGCCTTCGGTGAAGGAGTCAAATCCAGCGTAGTCTCTACGAGAGCGACCTCGATTTCCACACCATTCTCGGCTCCGGAGTTGACGATGCCGTTGATTGTGACGAGGTCTTCCTTCTGCGAATCGGTGGAGCGCGGTGATGTAATCTCAACCATTGGTGGGTCATCACCGAAGTCCTCGCCGACGATGATGAAGTACATCCTCGCCTTCTCGGATTGCTTACCAGCTCTGTCGTATACGATGAGCTCAAGGCGAATTTGATTCTCTAGAGTGCCATCGCTAGTCATGTTGTGGAAGACGTAATTCCACATATCTCCGCCAGCCGCATCAGGCACCTGATACTCATGGCCCTCAAGTGTTGGGCTTGAGGAATCGACTGGGTAGTCGAAGAAGACTCGATACTCGAACAACTCGATTCCCCGCTCTCCCTCAGGTGCGTCAGCATCGCTGCTAGACGATGAGTCGAATGAGAGACTGATGTCTCCGCTATCGGTTAGCCTGACACGATAAATTGGCCAATCAACTCCACCGACAGTCTTGGTTCCGTCCAAAGTCAAGTATTCGTCCGTGATATCATTCTCGACCAACTGTAAGTCCGCAGTAGGTCTGAATTCATCAGCCAGAGTGTCGTCGGTAACCAGATTGATGTACGTGATTCGGGTGTGACCCTCATCATCGTGGAGATATAGAGTCAGGAGCCACTCGGCACCGATTCTGCATCCTGTGTTGGAACCGCTGTCTCCGACACAGAAGCTTCCCAATGTTGGGATGCTTGGGCTAGTCTGGCGGATGTGACTGATCTCACCATAATCGATGAGCTCGCCCTGCCATCCAGTGACGGTCTCATTCATGTCAGTGGATTCTAGAGTCCAATCCGCCGTGATGCCCGGTCCAAGAGATGCATCAGCGGTCAAGAAGGAGAAATCGAGGTCTGAATTCGACTTGATGTACATCGTTGCGTAGGCACCGGTCACAGTGTCAAGCGAAGGCGCCTCCTCGTTGATTGTCAAATCAAATCCATCACCAGCGATACCGAAGTTCGTTGGATATGGAGTGACATGGTAACTCAACATGTTGGAGAGCAGAGGCATCGAGGTTCCGCCGAATGGCTGTGAGAAGCTCGGGTTCTCAACATCGAGAGTGGTGACAATCATTCCACCAGCTCCACGGTTACAGATTGAGAGTAGAGACTGAGTATCGAACGACTCGCTGCGCATCAGCGTGTGGAAAGTGCCCATTGGGTCGCTGATGCGGCCACCGCACACCTGTGGAATCTGGTTGAACTGCACCTGTGCGGTGTCCAATCCAGCAAGCGCTACGTAAGAGCCGCCATGCACACCTGCAAAGGCGGCGACGTTGACGTTCTCAAGCAATGGATGGTAAGCATCGACGACGACGAGATCCTCGTTGGTCACCGTGTTATTCCATTGATTCCTCATTGCGATGTCCATACCGTATGGCAGTCTGTTGGGTTGGTACTCGTTGCGGTAAGGCCCGAGGTGAATCTGTAAAGTTCCACCGTTCACCATGTAAGCCTCGAGGACTTCGGTGACCGATAGGCCGTCAGAATCGCGGGTCGCAGAGAGTGTCTCGTAATACTCTCCGTAGACCACGTTGTAGTCAGTTTGCCAAGGCATGAGGATCTTCTCATAGTGGTCAAGCCAGTTCTCGGTAGCGTAGCGCTCCCAGTCATCGATTGTCAATTGGGTGTAAGACATACCCATCGATTCGAGGTCCTGCTTGACGCGCTGTAGGCGATTCTGGTCAGTCGGGTTCGATAGAATTGCAACATCAACATTGTTCTTGAATTCAATCTCGAAGTAGCGGTCGTTACCTGACTGCTCGCCATCCTCAGTAAGAATCGCGTAGAAACTGATATTGTACTCATTTCCATCGTACCAATCGCTGTATGGCGTTGACCAATTCGCGAAATCACGTGCGTGTGGATCGAGGTTGAAAGGCCCATTATCCGCAGACTGTTCGTACACAGTTTGTCCGGAATCCATGTCGACGACCTTCATCATCAATTCATACTCTCCCGCGATTACTCCGTTCAACAGTGGAACTGAGAAGGAGTGCTCTGAGACCGAATCAAAGGTGTAGACGCACTTGTAGGTGATATCGGAGATACACTCGAGGATATTCGGTTGCATCAAAGTGATGTCAGCGCTTGCGATGCTGAAGATAATCTGCGTGTGATTATTGGCAGTCGTCGTCTCGGTCTTATTGTACCATGTCGTTCCCTCCATAGAGGAGTTGAGAATGGTAGTTGCATCGATTCGGTAAATTCCAGAACGGAAGTTATGATTCGCCACTTCCACCTTCTCACGCTCTGCAGCATCGAGACCATTGATGTCGTTTACATAGAATCCATCTTCTTCGAAAGTGAATTCATCGATGCGGATGTTGTCGACTGCGAATCCAGCTAATCCGGCATTACCATTGACTCCATCGTCATTCGACTGGAAGCGCCAGGTCAATGTTACCTCGGAGCCCGAGAGATCTGTGCACTCAGTAGCCCAGTCGAATGTGCTGTTCGATGTCTGGTTCAGAAGAGTGATGTGAGTCAGGTCGATGATGACCGATTTCACCAGAGACTCGGAATCGAACCAAACAACCGACTCGTAGCGGTCGGAATGATCGCCCATGTACTCGACCTCGTCGTAGCGGCCGTTATTGTCGAAGTCCTCACATGCGTGGAATGGACGGATGCCGTTCTCATTGAGGTCGGTCCAACTTCCCCAAACGGTTCCTTGGAAGACTTCGCCTCCCTTCGACCACTCGATTTCAAGGCCAGCCGCATCGCGGATAGCGAGGATGTTTCCATCGCTGTCAGAGAGGAAATCTCCCTCTGCGAAGTAATCGAAAGAGAGGTAGGTGAAATCAGTGCCTCCTGATGCAACAGGAATCGGATCTAGTTGGACAAACTCATTCCAGTTGTCTCCGTATCCCGTATCTGGGTCTCCAAGCCAATAGGCGAAGGAATTGAACACACCACGGCTCTGAGGTAGCATTGGGTGGTCACCGTTGGTATCATCCAATCGACTTCCATTTTCGTTTCCATCATCCTCCCACATTGGTTCAAGTCCAGAGAAATCCTCGATCGCGATAAGATCAGGAAGAGCGTTCTTGATTGTCGTCTCGAGCTGGAAATCAGTGAGTGTGTTACCGTAGTTCTGGACACGAATCTCGATGTCGCGGTCACCAGAGGCATACTTCAGTCCGTTTTCCAGACTGACCCATGGCTCCTCTGCGACACCTGGGTCGAAGAGATTCTTTACAGTAATCTGGAACTTAACCTCATCATTCGTATCATCCGCATTATCGAAGCCCGATGGGTCGGTCAATGTGGTCTTGATGTAGTAAGTTCGGTTATCTATGAAGTCGGCTGTTAGAGAGACTTCCTCCTCAGCACCTGCTACGAAGTTATTGAAATTCAAAGTCTGACTCACGACCTCTTCGGTGCCGAACTCTACGTCGGTCTTTCGAATTGAGATGTTGTCGAAAGCGAATCCGTCAAGACCTGTGTCCTGTGATGAGCCATCAGGTCCAACGCTTCCCATCAGACCACTTCGGAAGCGGAAGCGGATATCGATGACCTCTCCAGCGTAGGGAGTTAGGTCAATTGCATCGTCTCCACGAAGTTCCATCCATGGGGTAGCTGTGTTGGAGTAGAAATTACCGTTGTAGGTGTTGTACTCAGGGTCAAGGTTGAGGTCGAAGAGACGGAAGTATCGCTCATTGTCCCAACCGCCGGTGAAGTAAACCTGCTTCCAACCATTACCGTCGCTCCAAACCTCGATTCCACACGAGTCTTCGTAGAGCCAGCGTTCGACGACAGAATATTGCTCGGCAAGATAGAGTTCGAAGAATGCGGTTGTACAAAGGAGATCGACATCGAGATAAGCTGCATCAGAGCCGCTCAAGTCGACGTTCTCAATGATGAATGCCTCATCCATGTTGTTGTAGTAACCAGATTGGTTGTCCTCACCTTGATGATCCATTCCGGCCCACATGTAAGTAGTTGGATTCGTATCAGCCTCATACCAATCGTCAATTGCGGAACCGTTGGAGTCTGTAGATGCATTCCACTCCTCGTGCCACGAGGAAGAACCGTCACCATACTCTCCTGTATACGATATCAAATCAATCGAACAGGCTGCGCAATTTGTTGAATCGATATTACCTTCGAAGTCATTTGAGTAGACAAGAGTGTCAGTTCCACCAATTACTTCCTTGACTTCGAGGTCGACATCAATCGAACCAGAAATCGAATTTAGGCCAGTATTCTTCACAGTCAAATTGACGAATCTGGTACCTTCACCAATTTTAGCCGCACCAGTTGCTGGGTCATATGCAGCAGGTGCAATAGTCACCTCAGTAATACCAACATCCTCGTTGTCGAGGCTTAGAACTGAGAGGAAATCTCCAGCGCCAGCCCATCCTTGTGTGTCAAGCCACATAGCGCTGTTAGCGAACCTGTATGATCGGTCTCTCTGTCCAATAGCAATTTCGAAAGCGCTATTTTCCCCTCCTGCCAATTGACCCGGAACGGCCATCGTTGGCCGGCGACCCACATCAAAAGATATTGAAGATAGATATCCAGTTCCGGTTGGATTTGAAAGGATGATTTCTACCGTGTTTATTTCTCTCAAGTTATCGACCAGAAGGTAAGTTTGGTTCTGAGCGCTTGAATCTTGTAGACGTGTTAAGGTAACTTCAGTTGGAACGAAGAAGTCCATGTTTCCATCACGATTGACGTCTGCAATTGTAATCGAGGCGCCCAAGTAATCACCGAGCATTACGTAATTCTGAGTGTCCCATGAGGAACCAGATAGTGTTGCATAGGAGATGTTTCCAGTAATTCCATCCACTGCAGCAATTAGATCCACTTCTCCGTCATCATTAGTATCGGAAATATCTAGGCCATAGAGAGGGTAGTTGTGCTCAGCGTCGAGTTTGAAGTTGTGAACACCACTTGCGGTAGCGTCAAGCGGATTAGGATATGTTCCGAGAGTACAATCGTACTCGAGAACGGTCATGTTGTCATAGTGCCCTTGAGAATATCCAACACCAATATTGTAAGGAGGAGTTCTGAGTAACCATATATCAAGATCCTCACAATCCCCTACCCCTCCAGGAATTCCTCCTCCAAGGACATCTTCGCCCCAGTGGCCTAGTAGTAGGTTGGTGTATAGCCCATTTGTCAACGGTACAGGTATGGTTTGTTGAGCAGTAATTTGAGTTGGGTCAGGCCCCTTGTAGATATTGAGATAGTTGTTAGTGCCAGTGGGGTCAGTTACGCTCATTACAATATCTGCATCTCCATCACCATCGATGTCTGCAACATCCATATCGGACAAGTATGGATTGCTGACGGTGATCGCATCTGATGGATTCCAGTTGTTGATTCGCTCATCACAATCCCCCCAAAGTATAGTTAGATTTCCAGGGACCATTGGTCCGCCAACGAATCTAATGTTCTGTTGATAATACACAACATCGTTGACATCATCGCCGTCAACGTCAGCAATGTACACTCTGGTTCCGTCTGCTGTATCTCGGAATCCTGCTCGGTGAGATTCATTGTTTGAGATGAAAACGTCCTGCCTATCCCCGAAGCCACCATTTCCATCGTTGTACAAAGCCGAGATGAAGTGGCCCATTGAACTGGCCGAGACGATATCGTTGTCGTTATCACAATCGATATCGCCGATTGTGATGTACGATGGATCTCGCTGCACAGCGTACTGTGTAATGTGAGAAGCGGATGCGGATGGAACCAGCGAGAGCATAGGTGAACTCAGCATCAACATAACAAGAAGAATTGCTATCCGACCTCCTCGGGAATCGTTTTTGGTGTTCTTTGACGGGGACATATGACTTCGCCGAATTTCAGTTCTCTCTTATGCCTTCGCCCGTTCTGACTTTAGCAACTCCTTAGGAGTTGTAAGGAATAGGCGCCATATTAGGGGGCTTCAAGCCAACTTGGATTCGGGGCATACTGTATCTCAGCACCACCATGGATTCGCTCAAGGCGGCCGAGTAGCCAGAGCCTATCGAGGAACATCTGCAGTTCGATACCTGAGCGATTGACGCGCTCTCCGAGCAGAGCCTCTATCGACCCGAGAGAGAGTGATGTATGGCCGTGCTCGCGAACGACAAGAGTCATCACCAGCTGAATCCACGACTCGGCCATTGGGTCTCCAGATATATTGTCGGAGAGTGCTTCGGGCGCCTCCTCTAATTCATCGAGGAAGATGCTGATTCCTGCCAAATCCGGCTCTGTGCGAGCCGGCGCTCCCAGCGCATCCAAGCCAGCCTCGATGTCGAGGTCACCGATTACTCTGACAACTGAAGGAAGACGACTTGGATCGGGAGGAGGTCCTGGCAATTGGTTAACCTTCTTTGCCGCCGGTGCTCCATTAATCGCTTCCTCCAATGCACCGCTGACAGATTGAGTGTAACCAATATCGCCTTCGAGTCCGATTCGTTCACGGTATAGATTGACCCACGATGGCGGACCCTGGATGACAACCTCGACGTCTTGCTCGTTCGAGCGGAAGGAAAATCGGATGTTGTCCTCGTCACTCATCGAATCACCCGTTGGGTATCTGGTTTTGAATTCAGGCCTCGGCTAGATTGCGTAGAACGGTCTGCAAGATGCCGCCGTTACGGTAGTAATCGACTTCTACCGGCGTGTCTAATCGGACCACTGCGTCGAACTCTATGACATCCCCGCTCGACTTGGTCGCCGTGACTGTGATGGAAGAGAGGGGGTCGAGGTCGGCGTGAGCTGGGATGTCAAAAGTCTCGGTCCCGTTAAGCCCCAGCGAATCGGCGTCCTCGCCTTCTGGGAAGGTCAGCGGAAGAACTCCCATTCCAACGAGGTTCGAGCGATGTATGCGCTCGAAAGACGTGGCGATTACCGCTCTGACACCGAGGAGAAGAGTTCCCTTTGCAGCCCAATCACGGCTGCTACCGGCGCCATACTGAGTACCAGCCAAGACAACGAGTGGGGTGCCATCTGCTTGGTAGCGCATGCTGGCGTCGTAGACGCTGGTGACTTCGCCGGTTGGGAAATAAGTGGTGAATCCACCCTCGATTCCATCTGCGATTTGATTGCGAATACGGACGTTTGCAAATGTGCCTCGCATCATAACTTCGTGGTTGCCTCGGCGGCTACCGAATGAGTTGAAATCGCGGGGTGAAACGCCCTTAGAAACGAGGTATTGACCGGCTGGACCGTGGTGAGGAAAAGCACCAGCCGGACTGATGTGATCAGTGGTTACCGAGTCTCCCAACTTGAGCAGTACCTTGGCTTGGTGAATCGCCTCAATCGGTGCTGGTTCCGCCTCGATGCCTTCGAAGAATGAAGGTAGGCGGACGTAAGTGGATTCCTTGGCCCAGGGGTAGAGCGCTGACTGGGAACTACTGATGGCATCCCAGCGCGGCTCTTCGAGTACGTCTGCATAGCGCCGGCGGAACATTTCTGGATCAATTGAGGCAGCGATGGTGGCTTGGATTTCAGCATCACTCGGCCAAATGTCAGATAGCATCACTGGGGAACCTTCGGCTGTGTGACCGAGTGGGTCGCTTCCGAAGTCGATGTCAAGAGTTCCCGCGATTGCATAGGCGACGACGAGGGGTGGGCTGGCGAGGTAGTTTGCCTTGACTTTCTGATGGATTCGCCCCTCGAAATTGCGATTTCCAGAGAGAACGCTGCCGACGATAAGATCAGCCTCATCGATAGCAGCCTCGATGTCGGCATCGAGCGGTCCTGAATTGCCGATACAGGTCGTGCAGCCATAGCCAACAACGCTGAATCCTAGCGCATCGAGATCCTCAGTCAGGCCCGCCGCATCGAAGTATTCTGTAACAACGCGCGAACCCGGAGCCAAACTCGGCTTGACAGCGGGAGCAATCGAAAGTCCTGCTGCGCGCGCGTTGCGAGCGAGCAACCCCGCAGCAATCATCACGCTCGGATTACTCGTATTCGTACAACTGGTGATGGCAGCGATGACGATGTCACCGTGCCCGAGGTCGACGCCTCGATCACCAATAGCAGCCGAGGTGTCACTCTGCGTCGAATCGACCCCATGGCCGCTATGCCCGACCGGCGCGTTCAGACTCTGTCTCCAATGCGACTTCATCGCCGACAAATCGACCCGATCTTGAGGTCGTTTTGGTCCAGCCAGAGCAGGTTCGACTGTCGAGAGATCAAGAGAGAGTGTGGAGGTGAAAGAAGGGGTAGGAGTAGCCTCGCTGTGGAACAATCCCTGTGCACTAAGATAGCGCTTCACATTCTCGATATGCGACTCATCACGACCCGACAATCGCATGTAATCCAGCGCTGTCTCATCCACTGGGAAAAAGCCGCATGTCGCCCCATATTCTGGAGCCATATTGGCGATTGTTGCGCGGTCTGGGAGACTCAAATTAGCAAGTCCCGAACCGTGGAATTCGACGAATTTCCCGACGACACCGTGCTCGCGAAGCATCTCTACGATTCGCAGCGTCATGTCGGTTGCAGTTACACCTGGACTCAAAGAGCCGGTCATCTCGAATCCGCAGACTTCTGGTAGCAGCATGTAAATCGGCTGACCGAGCATCACGGCCTCGGCTTCGATTCCACCAACGCCCCAGCCGAGAACACCGAGCCCGTTGATCATCGTCGTGTGGCTATCGGTGCCAACTAGCGTATCCGGTAGCCACACTCCATCCTCCTCGCGCGCGACACTTGCAATCCATTCGAGATTCACCTGATGCACGATACCACGCCCAGGAGGAACAGCGCGGAAATTGTCCAAACTCTGCTGGCCCCACTTGAGGAATTGATAGCGCTCCATATTGCGATGATACTCGATCTCCAAATTGCGCTCGCGTGCGTCAGGGAATAATCCTGAAACATCAACCTGAACCGAGTGGTCAATTACCAGATCGACAGGAACCTGCGGATTGACCTTCTCAGGATCTCCACCCAACTCGACCATCGCATCACGCAGAGCGGCGATATCGACGACCGCTGGTACTCCGGTGAAGTCCTGCAGAATTACCCTACTTGGAGTGAATGGAATCTCTTCGGGAGTCATTGTTGGCGACCACGCCGCGATGCGCTCAACATCATCACGAGTCACCAAGAATCCATCGCACTTGCGCAACGCTGCCTCGAGCAGTAATCTAATCGTGAAAGGCAGCGAATCGAGTTCGCAGATGCCCGATTCCTGCAAGTGGGAAAGTGCATGAAAGCGAGCCTTGGAATCGTCCGACTTGGAAAAAGTTCGAATCGAATCGAATCCTTCTCTCTCGCCCATCTCAACACCCCGTAACCATTCGGGGGTGAGTGCCCTCCATGAAGGTGACTCGTAGAGTCAGTCCGAAAATAACGCGAACTCGTTGAGAAGTCTGTGTTCAACTTCGGTAAGCCGTCAATAAGCGAACATCGTTCAACGGCTTATCGCCACTACCGGTCTCGACCTCGCTCATCGCATCGACGTGCTCCATACCAGAGACAACCATCCCGTAGACTGTATGGCAGGATTGTCCTTGAGCCGCGCAATCCTTGCCAGGGCTCCAGTCCAGCCAATCAGGGGTGGAGTCGCTTGGGACGATGTAGAACTGGCTTCCGTCTGTGTTCAGGCCAGAGTTTGCGGCCGCGAGAGCACCGGGGCCATGTTTGAGGCCGTTCGTGTGCTCACCGGGAACCGACCAATCCTCAACGGGACAACTCTCGGAAGTATGCGGAGTTCCAGTGCTATCCAGAGTTTGACCGTTACAATAGCCATACCATTGGCCAGAGTATCCGCCAGCTCCATCCCTCATTTCGATGTCTCCGCCTTGAACCATGAATCCATCGATGACGCGGTGGAATGTCGTGTAATCGTAACGGGAATTATCGATGAGATAGAGGAAGTTCTCGACATGCTTCGGAGCCTCATCAGGATAGAGTTCGATGACTATTTCACCCTCGATTCGTGAATTTGGATCATCTGGATGAATGTAAGACACCTCCAAGGTCACCGTGGCTCCCTCCAAAGGTTGCTCCAATGCCGCTCCTGCGTACTTGAAACCGACGAGGAAGATAATTATCGCGACCGAAATTGCAACGAGTCCAGCGGGAGTGGGGTTTCCATCATCGAATATCTGAAATCCCTTCCCAAGCGAGATTGACTGCTCGTCCATCATCGAAGCGAGCTTGTTCATCGAGCGACGAATATCTTTGTTCGATGGCTCCAATTTTAGAGCCTGTTGATAATTCTTGTAAGCTCTCTGCCAGTGCTTCTTACGGTTACCCATATCGAGGTCGCCTTTGGAGATCATTGCCTCAGAGGCGAGGCGTGTGACGCTAACCTTCTGTGAGTTGGTTTGGGCTGCCTTCCAACCAGTTGTTCTGAGGATGTCCAAAGCATCGTCTGGCTTACCCGACTCAATCAGTTCTTGGGCCTGGTCCAAGGCTTCCTTCAACTCACTCGGCATTGGAGGCATGGGCCCGCCGACCACGCCTCCCTTGAAAACCGCAACGGATGGGGATTCCTCGTATTCGGGAGGCGATTTATTCAGATTTTTAGGCGAAATTGCCTATTTCTGAGGGAGATAATGCACCATAATTAGAGTAAATTGCACCGATACTCCTCGCTACGCGAGGGAATTAACAGACGGGAACGGCTAAGACCGATTTTCGCACGGGGCACGCTGCACGAGCACCCGCCAGTGCGCCCAGACACCCCCGGAGACACCGAAAAGGATGGCTCAAATCGTCAATGATTTCACACTCAATATCGCCACTGCAAACGGAACGGGGTCGCAGTCTGCGAACCTGATTCTGCTACACTCTATGTTCGAGATGGGAGTTCCCGTTAGCGGGAAGAATCTCTTCCCGAGCAACATTTCTGGCCTTCCAACTTGGTTTATCATTCGAGCCAGTGACGCCGGCTATCAGGCTCCTGGCGATAAGACGCATATTCAAGTCGTGATGAACAAGGATACTTGGTTGGCTGATGTCGAAAAGGCGGAGCCAGGAACCATCATCATCCACAATATGGATGTGAAGTTGCCAGTCGAGCGCGACGATTGCGTCGTACTCGGTATACCGATGACCAAGATGGCGAGAGCGATTAACCCGAAGTTAGCTCGCATGATTGCCAACATGTACTACGTCGGCGGACTCGCCGAAGTTCTAGGGATCGACGCCAACGCTCTACGCGCAGCTCTTACTCAGCAATTCAAGGGCAAGGAGAAGGCGATAGAACTGAACACGCGGGCTATCGACGAGGGTCGAGCCTACGCAGCGGAGAATTGGAATTGCGATATCGGCTACACTATCGAGCCTCGTGATAAGAATCCAGACACCTATCTCATCGAGGGCAACGAAGCGACTGCACTCGGCTGCCTATTCGGCGGAGTCAACATGCTCTCTTGGTATCCGATTACTCCATCATCATCTCTCGCCGAGTCAATCATCAACTGGATACCGAAGATCCGTACAGCCGAGGATGGCGGTTCAACCTGCGCAGTCATCCAAGCAGAGGACGAACTCGCTGCCGCCGGCATGGTTGTCGGTGCTGGATGGGCCGGTGGCCGCGGCATGACTGCGACCAGCGGTCCGGGGATTTCGCTGATGTCAGAATTCATCGGCCTCGCGTATTTCGCAGAGGTTCCCGGAGTCATCTGGGATATCAATCGCGTTGGGCCATCCACCGGTCTGCCTACACGAACCCAGCAAGGTGACCTTAGCCTGCTGTATGAAGCCAGCCACGGCGACACTCAGCACATCGTCCTCATTCCAGGAACAGTCGACGAGTGCTTCGAATTCGGATGGCGCGCTTTCGATGTGGCCGAGCGCTACCAGACTCTTGTCTTCGGCTTCTCCGACCTTGACCTCGGCATGAATCGCTGGGTTACCTCCGGCTTCGAGTACCCTGACCAGCCGCTCGACCGCGGTAAGGTAATCCGAAGCCAAGAACAACTCGACTCCATCGAGAATTTCGGTCGCTACCGCGACGTCGATGGCGACGGAATTCCATACCGTACCCTCCCAGGCAGTGGTCTCGAACCCATCCTCTACCGCGGCACTGGCCACGATGAGGATGGCGTCTACTCCGAGGACCCTGCCGTCTACCACGCAACCGTTACGCGCCTGCGTAGGAAGATTGACGGCGCGCGTGACAACCTACCAGCTCCAATCATCCGCGCTGAGAAGAGCAAGCAAGTAGGAATCATCTACTACGGCTCTATGGAAAACACAATCACAGAAATCGACGATATCCTTGAACAAACCGGCTTGTCAGTAAGCACCTGTCGAGTCAGAGCTCTTCCCTACCACTCTGAAGTCGAGAAGTTCATCGCAGAGCATGAGCAAGTAATCGTCCTCGAAGTCAACCGCGACGGTCAGCTCTTTGGCATCCTGCGCAAGGAACTGCCAGTAGAACTCCTCAGCAAGATGCACTCTGTAGCATTCAGCGACGGAATTCCTCCACGCGCACGCGTCTACGCGGACATGGTTCTCGAGGCGTTGAGCTTGTCCTCGACTCAGGAGGTGACTGCATGAGCATGCGTCCAATCCAACTCAACGTCATCGACCTGCCAAAAGCAGACTACACAGGAGGTAAGTCCTCTCTGTGCCCAGGCTGCGGCCACGACCAGATATCCAATGTCATCATCCAAGCAGCATGGGAGAACGGGATCGCTCCCGAAACCATCGCCAAAATGTCAGGAATAGGCTGTTCATCGAAGACGCCGGCATACTTCCTCGGAAAGTCACACGGGTTCAACACAGTACACGGAAGGATGCCGTCGGTGACGACAGGCGCTAACATGGTCAACAAGGACCTTGTTTTCCTCGGAGTTTCCGGCGACGGAGACACAGCATCAATCGGTATTGGGCAGTTTGTGCATGCGATTCGGCGCAACCTGAACATGGTCTACATCATCGAGAATAACGGAGTCTACGGACTAACCAAGGGACAATACTCCGCTACCGTCGAAAAGGGATCAAAGAAGAAGAAGGGCGTTACCAACGAAAACAATCCTATCGACCTCTGTAAGATGGCGATTAACCTTGGATGCGGCTTTGTAGCACGCTCTTTCTCCGGTTCCAAGAAACAACTCTCCTCACTCATACGTGCTGCTCTATCGCACAAGGGAATGGCTGTCATCGATGTCATTTCACCATGCGTCACCTTTGCTAACAACGACGAGTCGTACCGCTCATACAACTATGTGAAGTCGAACGACGAGGTGTTGCACACCGTGGATTACATCCCTCACTTCACACCGCTTGAAGAGGTCGAAATTCCAGAAGGTGAGTATGAGGATATCGAACTCTTCGATGGCTCGACTCTACGCCTCGCTACGCTTGGAATTGATCATGACCCGAGTAATCCTGTTGCTGCTCTAGCCGCGATTCATGAGGCTGAGGCGAGCGATAAGCACGTCACTGGACTTCTGCATTACAATTCTGAGATGAAGTCCGCTGACGAGGCGCTTGGCCTGACTGTAACTCCTCTCGTCGATCTCAGTGAGAATGAATTACGACCAAGCGAGCAAGCGCTGGCTGATTTGAATCAGTCCTTCCGCGCTTGAACTCCGACAAATGCAGCCGGTTTGTCTGCGGTTCTGTTGAAATACGCAACCCGTCTCGCCGGGTCGCTAGTCCCTTAGTGTAGCGGTCCATCATATGGCACTCTGGATGCCATGACCCTGGTTCAAATCCGGGAGGGACTACCAAATCACAATATGAAGAGTAGTGATATTGAAATTATTCTTCCTCACTATCTTCTTTGATCATAGCTTGTGCCCAAACTTCGTCCTCAAATTCTTCATGTTTTCCGAATGAGACACCACCAATAGGTGTCCAACCATCTTTGATTCGAATTTGTACTTGCTCAATTAAGCAAGGTTTGTCCCAAGTATGTTGATTGAATACAGCGTATTTTTCAGGTTTATGCATATTTTCTGCCGCAACTATTGTATATTTCATAACAATAAATATTTATGTCTTGATATTTAAATCTTACCCTACATTTAATCCTATTTCCCCTAAGAATTATACTAGAATTACAAGGCACGATTTAGAATCCTAGATACGAAAGAGATCATCAAGATTATCATGAACCATGCAGTTGCATATTTGACCCAAGGAGTCGGTTTCTTTGGCTCGGGAAATGGGTCAATCCCCGCATTGAGAGCCTCGGCAAAAAGTGCCAATTCCTCTTCGATAGTTTCAGGATCTCTAGGACCACTGTCGGCATTCATCGTAATCACTCAGGCTTCAGCAGTTGGGTTCCAGCCGGAGACATAGGCCTCCTCCATGGCATTGAATGAATCTTCAGTACCAGTGAGGTCGATGTCGAGGCAGGCAATATTTTCCTCAATTCTACCTGGATTACTCGACTTCGGAATTGTAATCGCCCCCGTATCATACACCCATTTGATGGCTGCTTGAGCCGGTGTACAACCAACCGATTCGGCGATTGCAGCGAGGCTGTCGCAGTCTACTTTTTGTCCGCGAGCGAGGGGTGAGTAAGCCATGACTCTAGCACCTGAAGCTTGAGTTGCTGCGCGGAGGGCTGGGCGTTGGTTCCACGGGTGGAGTTCGACTTGGTTGACTGAGGGGAGGATGGTCGCGTAGGCACGCATGTCGTCTAGATGATGAGCACCGTAATTGCTCACTCCGATCGCTCTGGTCCAACCCCTTGCAAGGCACTCCTCCATACCTTTCCACACGCCTGGGCGTGCATCGATGTCTTCTGGTGGCGCGTGGACGAGGTAGAGGTCAAGTTGTTCGAGTTCGAGCATGTCGAGGCTGCTGCGGCAGTGTTCGAGAACAGCCTCGTAACTTGTTGCATGAGGACGGCGTAACTTGGTGACCACGAAGATTTCATCACGGGGAATTCCACTTTCCCGAATGGCCACACCGGTTTCTGTTTCGTTGGCATATGAACGGGCTGTGTCGATGAGTCTGTATCCAGACTGAATGGCATGTTGCACGGCTGTTTTGCATTGTCCACCTTCTGACATTTGCCAAACTCCTAGCCCGAATCTAGGCATCTCGATTTCGTGCTCACGCTCGCCTGTGGCTACGTTGGTGTGGCCGATGGAGACGGTCTCGAAAGGGGCTGACATGGCCCGGGCTGATTACTGCAGGACTTGAGGTTGATGTTCGGGGGAGGTTGAAGGCGGCAACTCCCTCGTTGCTGCATGGCTGAGTTACCAGAGGGGGTCGAACTGCCGGCGGGTCAAGTGGCTACTCCACGACCTTCGGCTGCTGCTGTGCTGAGTCGTGGTGCTGGAGAAAGGCGGGAAATTTTACTCTGTCATCGAGTTTCTGAGGTTCCGTCTTTTCCAGATTTTTGGGCCTTTCCCGGCGGCGGAGTAAGTCGGGTTGACCGCGCCGCCGCTGAAGTCAATCCAGATTGGTTTGCTGAGCGGGATGATCGTATTTCTTTGATTGCTCTATTGCGAGAAATGGTTGAGGAAGTGGGCATCGCTCCTGATGGTTCAGGAGGTTTTCTACAAGTCGCTTCCGACCTACGGGATGAAGTCAATTCTGACAAGGCTGCATGGGCTGCCCTCGCTACAGACAACAGGCTCTTAATGAGTGGTTTTTCCGCTGATTTAATTACCGAACGCACCACTCCTCCGTTAGCTCCGGTGCGCTTCAAAAATCGATTCTATCACCTCGATTTAGGAGACTCGAAGATTGAGCCGACCCTTCCAAATGGACGCTCGGAATTCGATGAATTTCGCTGGTGGAAACCAGCCGCTCTCCTCGATGCTTGGATGGCCCATTCGGTCAAACTCCCACCACCACAAATCACCCTGATTCGCGACCTCGTTGAACATGGGTTTGATGTCCTCGCCGAAGATCCCCCATCCGGCTATCACATCATTGAGTTCGCCCATGGCGTCGAGTGCGTCCCACTCCCTACTGCAACCCTGCCACCGGCGACCCACACAAATTGCTACGTCCTCGGTCAAGCCGGCGGACCACGCATCCTAGTCGACCCAGCGGCAAAGTCAGCGGAAGCTCTCGAAATTCTCTCTGCTAAAGTTACGGAAATCCAAGCTACGGGAAGCGAAATCATTGGTACGATATTCACCCACCGGCACCCGGACCACATAGGCGATCTGTCAGCTATTTCATCGATGTACCAAGCCCCTATACTGGCATCGTCAGAAACCCATGAAGTCATCGCGTCTTGCGATACGGATAGCACGCTCAAAGAGGGTGATGAGATAACTCTCGGCGAAGTCACATGGACGGTTATCGAAACTCCCGGACACTGCCCTGGACACATCTGTTTATGCAGCGAGGCCGGAATAATCAGCGGCGATAACGCGACTGTCTTTGGCACAATCCTCGTCCCCTCCGGAGAAGGCGACATGAACGCATATCTTGCAGGACTCGAGCGTCTGCGCGATATCGACCTACCCCTTCTTTTCCCAGGTCATGGATCTATGGTGGCCAATCCAACAAGGCTTCTAAACCGCTACCTAAAGCACAGAAAAGCGCGTCATTCTAGAGTTCTTGAAGCTGTTCTATCTGGAAAAAATAGCCTTACAGATATCGCTTCCGAGGCCTATTCAGACACACCAGACGCGCATCCTCATCTTGCCCGAGATCAGACACTTTCCCACTTGAAAGCATTAGAAAAGTCGGGTGAAATCTACAGAATAAAGAAGGATTGGTACAAAAATTAGGTTGTTCAATATGGGATTAGAACTGTGGCAAGAGATTCCAGAATTTGAGGGTGCATCAGTCGAACGTCTCAGTATCGAAACCGCCCCCGGAATACAACTTCGCGTCCTCCGCTGGACCCCTGAAAGTCCCTCAGCGCGCAAAGTCAGAACCCTGGTCATGATTCCTGGATGGAACTCTGTGCCTGATGGATGGTTCCCGATTCTTGCAGAATGGGTGAAGTGCCGCCCCATCGTCTATATCGAAAGCCGTGAGAAAGGCAGCTGTCGCATCGACGGACCGATTTCAAAGACCACTTTTCAGATTCCAAACATCGCCTCCGACCTACCAGTCGTCCTCGACAAACTTGCGATTGACCCCCTCGAGTGTGATGCATTTGCCGCCTCACTCGGTGCCACACTTATGCTCGAAAATCTACGAGAACAAACTCTGGTTCCGCGAAGCCTCGTGCTACTATCACCTAACCTCGCCTTCGTGCCTCCGTGGTGGGCACGACCGTTGATTCCCGCCCCTCTATTCCTCTACTCAGCACTTGTCCGTTTCATCATTTGGTACCTTGACCGCAGGCTCAAGGAAGAAGGGCAAAGAATTCGTTATCGGCGAACCCTACTAGCAGCTCCAATCGATAGACTTCGCCTCACTTCAATGATTTTCAAGAATTACCAGATGGACTTGAACTTCGTTCACAATTCAACACCCATCGGTGTACTTCGTGCCTCCTCTGACACCCTGCATGACCACTCCGACGCAGGGACACTGAGTGCCAATGTCCCTAATTGTCAGTTGATTGAAATCGAAAGTAATCAATTCGCTCACGAAGCCGCTGCATTGCCAATTATCGAAGGCTTCTTCGAAGAAATGGATTGAGCGGATTACGCCAACGACGTGAACGGATCATCGGATCCCCAAGGGTCGACTGCCCCGTCATCGTAGCGTCCCAGTCGATCGTACAAATTCTCGATTATCGCATAGGGCCAATCCGGATTGTTTGGGCCAAAGCGCTCCGCCATTCGGCCCCCCTCGCCGCCGTGGAAGTGCATAGGCACCTCAAGGCGGCGCAACATCCCATCAGGAATCCCTCCCATCGCGAAGAGATGTTCGGAACCGCCACGCCCGAGCACCCGATCGGGTACCGAGTCCTCATCGACGGGTGCCTCGCATGCGTCGACGATTGTGTCAATCATTGCATCGTAAGCCGCATCCAATCCTCCCTCGTGTGTAATCGCCTCGATTGTTCCCATCACACCTAGAGGGTCGAGTTCACCAGTCAACATCTGTAACCAAGTGTGATGCGACAAACAACGCAAAATCCACGGGTCAGCAGCTACATGCCTCCAAGCAGCGAAAGGACCGCGCGCACGGTCGCCGGGTTCTGGCAGCAGACCGTGCTCGATGAAAGCGCCCTTCAGACCACCCAAACGAGTTGGGTCCATCGTGATGTGGGCATTGGCTAGCGTCTCTTCGGTCAGCAACCACCAATCAGGCCCCTCTCGACGCGTTGAAATTGCATCGTGGAGTTCATCATAATCACCGAAAGACGGTGGCAAAGCGCCCGACTGAGCGTGTGTTCGGAGAACGTGAGAGGTCATTCCAGAGTCAACCCTGTGATGAAAATATTCGTGGTCAAAACCAAAGATAAAAGCGAGGTCAAGCGCCAACATTTCAACATCTTCCATGCCATCCGCATTCATCCTATTAGCGATTATAGCAGCTTGTTCAGAGAGCGCGTCAGCATTACAGTGAATCCCCCAATCGAGATCGACATCTGGGACCTCGGAATCGCGTCGAAGCATCGGTCGATACCAGAAAGCGCGCAGACCGACGTCAGCCTCACCCATGGTCTCAGGACCGTGAATGAAGGGTGTGCCCTCGTTCATCCGCAGCCCGCCCATGCCGGTCATGGCCATCGAGCCCGTGACGTGGGATATCAAGCGATTGTCTGATGAAGGGCACGCGGGACAGCGGGTTGAGAGTCATGCGCGCGCAGTCTTCCTCCTTCGACGTGGCGCGTATCGTTCGCGAACTCCGGACAATGGTCGGAGTTCGTGCACGTAAGGCGTATCAGCCGCACTATGAGCAGGTTGTTCTGCGACTAAATCCGAAGGGAAAACCGTCGGTTGATTTGGTGATTGTTCGGGGTAAGCGGCTGTATATGTCGCGACGTGATAGGCCAATGCCGAACAATCCATCTCCTTTTGCCATGCTTTTACGAAAACACCTAGCAAATTCGCGTTTAGTCGCAGTTGAACAGGTTGGATTCGATAGAGTTTTGATATTGACATTCGAGCATGGTCGTGGTCGATTGAAATTGGTCATCGAGTTATTCCGAGATGGTAATGTTCTGCTACTCGATGATGAAGATGTAATCATTCAGCCGTTGACTCATGCAAAATATGCCAGCCGATCACTTAAGCGTGGAGAGCAATACATTCCTCCACCCGAAACTGTTGATCCACGCGGGCTCGACCGCGCTGGATTAGATGCAATTCTGGCCGAGTCGAACCATTCGATGATTCGTACCCTAGCCGCACGAATAAATCTGGGGCGGATTTACGGAAATGCTGTTTGTACCGCGGCTGGAATAGGGTTAGATGAACCTGCTGATTCACTTGATGATGAGCAGAAACAGGCCCTCAGTGATGCGATGAGTGGGCTTCTTGAGGAATTATCTGGAAGTGAAGGCTCGTATCTCTGGTTCGAAGATTCGGATGGATTGAAGGCGTGGAAAGCGGCAGAGGATCCAGTCAGCATCGATTCGGCGAGTTCTGGAATTTCCGAATTCTCACCAATCGAATTGCCATTCATGGACTCGTCAATGCAAGTCGGCATAGAGAACCTCTCTGCGGCTTACGATGCCGTCTTCGGAGCGCACGATGCGGTAGCCTACATCCGCCGCGAGGAGGAAAAACTCGCTGCGGCGGGCGAGGACGAGGAAGAGCAGCGCGCTAAGTTGGACCGCAGGGCGGTACAGCAACGCTCTGCTATCGAGCGATTTGAGTCGCAAGCCATCTTGACCCAAGTTCTTGCCAAGTCGATTCAGGATAATTGGACACATGTCGACGATCTACTCAGTCAAGTCAATTCGCAAATCGAGAGTGAGGACTGGCAAGCCCTTGACAAGAAGGTTGGAGATGTAGCATGGATCGACCGAGTCGACCCAGTAAAACGAACCATTCTCGCTCGGCTGCCGGATGAGGATAACGAGCCAGGCGCCAGCGTCACCCTCGCGGTTGAGAAGAGCGTTCATCAAAACGCTCAGACCTATTTCGAACGGGCTCGCACACTCAAAGACAAAGCAAAGGGAGCCAAGGTAGCACTTGAGCGGACCGAAACACATGCTGCGAAAGAACAGGCCAAGCGAGCAAAGGACGCTGCTGCGGGCCGAGTCAGGCTAGCAAAGCGTAGCAAGCGCTTCTGGTTCGAAAAGCATCGCTGGGGGATTCTTTCAGACGGTCGAATGATTGTCGGGGGTCGCGATGCAAAAGGAAATGATACGGTTGTCCGTAAGTATCTGCGCTCAACTGACCTCTATATCCACGCCGACTTGCACGGTGCACCATCTTGCTCACTGAGATTACATGACGGACTCGAAATCGACCCAAATCCGATGGGGTTCAGGCCTGAAGGAGTTGCTTCGCTGAAGATTTCACAGGAATTCGTCGATGGGCTGGAAGATGCACAGAATCTGCCCGTCGAGATCATCGAAGAAGGCGCGCAACTCGCAATCGCATGGTCGCGCGCATGGGGTAGTGGCGGGGCAGCTGCAACCGCTTTCCACGCCCGCCCATCACAGGTCTCGAAGCAGACCGAAAGCGGCGAATCAATAGGTCGTGGAGCCTTCGTTGTCAGAGGTCAGAGGACTTGGTATCGCGATGTTCCGATGGAGATTGCCATCGGCTTCGCAATCATCAACAATATTCCGATTCCAATCTCAGGAACCGCGGCCGGAGTCTCAAAAATTTGCCAACGCTGGGCGCTCATAAAGCCCGGCCGAGAGAAGAAAGAGACCATCGCCAATCGAATCGCCAAAGCCACCGGATTGGCCCAGGACGATGTCCTCTCAGCTCTTCCGCCCGGAGCCTGTGAACTAGAGGACCATGGCCTTCTTGGAGCCTGATTACGCGCCACGGCGCTCTTTCCATTCTGGTGCGGTTATCGCGTAAAGTGCGGAATCGACCCACCTATCATACAACCACTCACGATCTTTGACTTCACCCTCAAGACGCATACCGAGACGCTCGGCAATCGCTCGGCTCGCGTGATTTTCCAGCGCGACCTCTAGCACGAAACGATGCATCCCCACATCATCGAACATGTGGTCCATCAGCCGTGCACAGGACCGAGTCACAATCCCGCGCCCGCTGCAATCAGCAGCCAACCAATATCCAACACCACAACCACGGTTCTGAGCATCTATCCAATTCAGACTAATCGTCCCGACGGCCGCACCATTCTCACGAATAGCCCAGAAGGCCGTCGAACCAGCAGCCCGCTCATCTGCACACATCTTGAGAAAACCAACCTCATCCTCAACGGTATTTGTTCCGTCAAGCCAAGGCAACCACTGACGTAAATGAGCGCGGTTAGTATCAATCACAGCAAATAATTCTGCAGAATCATCGAGAGTCGGGGTCTCGAGAGTGATACCATCACCTACCTCGAGTACAAGGGCTATTGGGATGAGTCCAGAAACACCATCATCTCCCTGCGGCATCCCACAAGGCCCTGACATGGCTCCCCCTCCGTCTCAAACCGTATCAATGAGTCGGCGAGCCTAACCAAGACGCTTTGTGAAGCGTATAATACCGCGCAGTGGCACATTTTTAGGCCTAGAAAACCCGAACGGTGGCTTAGGTAACGATTCAAGCGTGGAGCGTCATCCGAGAAACATGGGCGGCTCAAGCAGCGACGGGAATTGGACCTATGGCGACTACCTACAACTACCTGAACTCCTCTCTCTCCAAGGCGAAAACCGCGATGTCAGTCCCGACCAAATGCACTTCATAATCGTCCATCAGACCTTCGAACTTTGGTTCAAGCAGGTGATTCGCGAACTTACCGAAGTTCGCGACATTCTCAATCAGAATCACGTGCCTGAGGATGACATTCCTCGGGCAGTCGACCACCTTAGGCGAACGACCGAGATATTTCGCTTGATGGGGAGTCAATGGGCTGTTGTCGAGACCATAACTCCGCAAGGATTCCTTGCATTCCGTGATGGTCTCGGCACCGCATCTGGCTTCGAATCCTATCAGATGAGAGAATTCGAAATACTCCTTGGTTTGGCGAATGAAGACCGATTGTACGGTATGGATCCAATTGCAACATTCCGCAAGTTAGCCGACAAATCGGAGCGCGATGCGGCTATTCTCGCACGTCTTGAAGACGCCGCATCGAAGCCATCGCTCTTCGATTCGATTCTGCGATGGGTCTCTCGAACTCCGATTATGGGATCGAACACTGGCAGTGAGGATGATGCTGCGGTCGTCGCGGCCTATGTTGAGTCACATCTGGCCGCGCACGAGGCGATTGGAAAGGAGGCGGCTGCTCGCATGTCAGGCTACGGAGCCTCGACACCAGAGCAGGCGGCCCAGAGATTCGCTGCCTCGCATCAGGCCGCCATCGAATATCTCAGACCGGATGGCGAAATAGATCGCGCGCGAGCGGGCTTACTATTCATCGAATCATACCGCGAACTGCCGCTTCTAACCTGGCCTCGCACGCTGATTGATGCAATCGTAGAACTCGAGGAATCGATGGTGAAATGGCGTCATGCACACGCACGTATGGTTGAACGAATCATGGGTCGCCGAATGGGGACCGGTGGAACCAGCGGTGTCGATTACCTCGATGCAACCTCTCAATATCGTATCTTCAAAGATCTCTGGGCGGTTCGCACGATTCTCGTTAAACCACAATTGCGCCCGGCTCTGAGTAATGCTGACTTCTACAGATATTCGGCTGAGAATTGAGGGCTTGCGGCGGTGCAGTCATCGCACCTTTCAAGGCCTGAACCTGTCTCGCTGTCGCTATGACGGCCCCCGTCATCTGTGCCTACGCACGAACTCCCTTCGGTCGTTACCGTGGGGCTCTTGCGAGATACTCAGCGACTGAACTCGGCACGCTGGCTGTGAAGGAACTGCTGGAGCGTGCCGCAATCGATGCCGCGAGCGGCATCGTCGACCAACTCTACATGGGTCAGGTATTGCAAGCGGGTGCTGGTCAAGCTCCCGCTCGGCAGGTCGCAATCGGGGCTGGTCTGCCGTATTCGACACCTTGCACGACTGTCAACAAGGTCTGCGGTTCAAGTCTCAAGGCGGCGATGATTGGCGCGACTGAAATCATGGCTGGACGCGCCGATGTGGTAATCGCCGGTGGGATGGAATCGATGTCAAATGCCCCACACTTCATTCGCGGTGCGCGGCGCGGCGATGAGATATCTTACGGTGATCTCTCAAGCATCCTCAGCCACGATGGACTGAAGGATGCCTATGATGAATCTATGATGGGAGTCACGGGAGAGACCATTGCCCGTGAGGCCGCCATAACTAGGGAACAATCGGATGCTTTCGCAGTCCGCTCACACACTCTTTCCAATCAAGCTTGGGACCAAGGATGGTTTGCTGAAGAGTGTCTAGAAATCGATGGATTAAGCCGTGATGAAGGCATTCGCACAGACACTTCGACGGAGAGTTTAGCCAGCCTCAGAACCGTCTTCGACAAAGATGGTCAAGTTACGGCTGGCAATGCCAGCCAAGTCTCAGACGGCGGCTCTGCGGTGCTGATCGCATCCGAGACAGCCGCCGCAACAAATGGCTGGCCAGTGCTCGCACGGATAGTCGACTTTGTCACCTCTGGCGTCGAGCCACACCGAGTGATGTCGGCACCGATTCCAGCCATCAAGATGCTTCTCGAGCGCAACGGACTCGCCATCGCTGACATCGACATCCTTGAGCACAACGAGGCCTTTGCAGCCGCCTCTTGCGCGGTGAAGAAGGCCTTCGATATTCCAGATGAGAAATTCAATCCACACGGCGGAGCAGTGGCGATGGGACATCCTCTCGGCGCTACCGGAGCACGTTGTTTGATGACGCTAACAAACGCGCTCAATCGCACCGGTGGCCACCGCGGAATCGTCACTATTTGCCTCGGCGGCGGCAACGCTGTTGGTATGCTCATCGAAGTTTGAACGAGCCGCTTACTGCGCCCCCATAGGGGGCGGGTGCCGGCCGGTGGGCTAATAGGGAGGCCTCCGGTCGCCGGCCCCGATGGTCAAGCCCGCAAGACTGCACACTCGCTTCGAGAAGGCCCGAATCATCGGTGCGCGAGCCCTGCAGATTAGCATGGGCGCACCGTTGTATGTCTCGGAAGAGGAACTCCGCGATAACTTCATGGACGAACTAGTCCAACTCTACGGAACCGAGGATGCGAAGGCTCGCTTCGTCCTCGATCCTCTAAAGATCGCAATGCTAGAGTATGAATCTCACCGCATCCCGATCGACGTCGACCCTCACATCAAGGATGAGTGAGGCTCCCGGCGCTCACCGCCGCTCCGATGGGAGGATGAGCAATGCTCGACCGTCTCGATACGAAACGTCTGACGGCCGCACTGATTGTACTGACATTTCTGGTCATAGCAGTCGGAGGCCTCATCCGAGTCTCCGAAGCTGGTGAATCCTGCCCAGATTGGCCGACTTGCTTCGGTTCGTGGTCTTTCGACATCAGTCCCGAAGAGCAGGAGGCTTGGTGGCAAGAGAATCCCGATGAAATCGATTCTCGCGGCGAGAACCACCGTTACACCACTTTCGAGATCTTCACGGAGTGGTTCCATCGGCTGCTCGCCGGAGCCATACTCGGCCCTCTTGTTCTACTCAATTGGTTACTCATCCGTAGAGAAGAGGATTCGAGAGCGTCAGTCAAATTCGGCTCAAGTCTCGCAGTCGGCCTAATCATCTGGCAAGGCGCTCTCGGCTGGCTAACAGTTGAGTTAGACAACGAACACTGGAGTGTTGCTCTCCATCTTACCAGTGCTCTCGCCTTCGAACTAGCACTCGTCTGGCTCTGGCTCTGCCTCAATAGAGACTCAGGTCAAACCCCAGATTGGCTGGAATTTGACCCCGTCCTCGCCTCCCGCTGGAACAAGCGAATCGCTTGGCTCGGACTCGGATCATTCACCTCCCTATTCGCAGGTGTTTTCGTCTCCACCACACCGGGAGCAGATACGGTTTGTGGGGTCGGTAGCTACGATGCTTGGCCATTGTGTCAAGGGGAATTATTCCCGGAAATCGTCGATATTATCAACCAATCTCAAGTCATCCATCGATGGATTGTCGCCGTAGTTGGAATCGCTCTACTCACCGCGGCGTGGTTCGTCTGGAAGGAACACAAGGAGCACCAACATGGCCTGATTCTGCGTAATTGGATCTGGACTGCTGCTGGACTTTTTCTACTGAATTTACTCATTGGCGCACTCTACGTTTTGTCTTGGGCGCCAGACACTGAGTTGTTCCAACAAACTCTCTCTCTAGTCCATCTTCTGATTGGTTCGCTGGTCTTCCTAACCCTCGCTACCGCTTGGCTTGCCACATCCACACTCGCTCTCCATGAGCCCTCGCCTGAGGCCCTCGAATGAACTCTTGACCTCTGGACCGCTGGCAAGGCTTGGGTTTGGGTACTCTTCTGATGAGTTGTATTGAAGGACTCACGCCCAAAGGGCGTGACCATGAGAGAGCCTACGACCGGGGCACGTGCCTGGCTGACTCTCACTAAACCAGGAGTCGTAGTGCTGCTACAGGTGACCGCTCTTTGTGCGGTTCTATGCCATGATATGCTGGCGGCTGGTGGATTTTCTGGGATGAATTGGGGTGATTCAGGCCGGACTATGGCAGTCGTCTTTGTCGGTGGATATCTGACCGCCGGCGGAGCGAATTCGATCAATATGTGGTACGACCGCGATATCGACCCAATCATGGCTCGGACGGCTTCTAGGCCGATTCCGACTGGAGAGATTAGTGCTAATGGAGCACTTGCCTTTGGGGTATTGATATCGGTCGCCGGTGTGGCATGGTTCGTTCAATTCGGTAACGAGATTGCTGCTTTCTGGGCGGCGTTCAGTATTCTGTTCTACGTCTTCGTTTACTCGATGTGGTTGAAGCGGAATTCTGTGCAGAATATCGTCATCGGCGGCTTGGCTGGGGCAACGCCGCCGGTAATCGGCTGGGCGGTAGCAGCTGGCGAACTCTCGCTCGATACCGCCAGTGCCGAGGCCCTCGTAACTTCGGTTTTCGACCTCGGCAGTTGGATGCCGTGGTACCTCTTGATTCTGATTTTCCTTTGGACTCCTCCTCACTTCTGGGCTTTGGCCCTCTATCGTTCGGAAGAGTACAATTTGGTAGGCGTCCCGATGATGCCCGGCGTCAAAGGCGCCGACCGTACCCTCGTTGAGATGAAAGTCTACGCGAGCCTGCTAGTTGTGTTGGCCATCGCCGCCCCAATAGCGATGGGTGGAATGGATCACTATGACACGATTTACTATGTATTTGGAGGGACAGCAGTCGGTGTTAATCTCTGGTATGCAAGGACGGTCTTCATCATCGATCCGAACGAGCCGCGCACCGAAGCAGGAAGAATCCCGAGCGCGGCTCGCAGCTTCTTCGTCTCGATGATCTACCTTGCACTCATGTTCGTAATCGTAGTCACGGCCAGTGCGGGACTTGAGGGGGCTATTCTCGGAGCAATCCTCGCAGCGACCGTGATTATCAGAGACGAGACAAACGCGCGAAAGAAAACTGCGAATTAATCCTCAAAATCGAGTCTCATCGCGCGCGTTTGGAGCAAATAACAGCCTCAAACCCAGAAATCCTCAAACGCCATCGTGGTCGCTCGTCGGCCGTAGTACGCGGTTCGCGTGGAGGGAGAGCATGAAGGAAAAAGACCTCATCTACGATTGGAATGTCATCGATTACGAAATCGATCGCAATCCTGCCAACCATCCACACGACGTCTGGTTCGATGACGAAACCCTGCGCGACGGGCTGCAAAGCCCCAGTGCACGTAATCCAACGATTGAACAGAAGATAGAACTCATCGATTACATGGAACGCCTTGGTATTCAGAAGGTCGACCTCGGCCTGCCTGGTGCCGGCCCCTTCCACGTCAACCACATCGATGCGATGCTCACCCACATGGGTGAGAATGGCTACGACTTGCGACCGGGGTGTGCTGTGCGGACGGTTGTCAGTGATATTGAGCCGCTCGTTGATTTGCAGGCCAAGCATGAGCGGCAAATTCAGGCGAGTGCTTTCTTGGGTACAAGCCCGATTCGGCAATATGCTGAGGGCTGGACGATGGACCGGATTCTCAGCACTGCGGAAAAGGCTGTTTCATTCGCGCTCGACAACGATATTCCAGTTATGTTCGTGACTGAGGATACAACGCGGTCGAAGCCTGAGGAGATCAAGGCAGTTTACACTCGCGCGCTCGAGTTAGGCGCTGATCGAATCTGTGTTTGTGATACGTGTGGTCATGTTACTCCGAATGGGGTTCGCAAATTGCTGGCTTTCATTCAGGATGAGGTGATACCTGATGCTGGGGTCAAGCGCCGTGACATCGAAGTGAATTGGCATGGACATCAGGATCGCGGCCTTGGGGTTGCGAATAATTTGGCCGCGGTCGAAGCCGGCGCTGATGTAATTCATGGAACTGCGCTCGGCGTCGGTGAACGAGCCGGTAACGCCCCGCTCGATCAGACATTGGTCAATCTCTCGTTGATGGGCGTTATCGACAATGATTTGACTGCACTCAACGAATACATGCGCAAGGCGCATGAATACGTCGAAGTCGCCTTGCCCCGCAATTATCCGGTGTTCGGTAAAGACGCCTTCGAGACGGGCACTGGTGTTCACGCAAGCGCTGTCATCAAGGCGATGAAGAAAGGCGACCACTGGCTTGCTGACCGAGTTTATTCAGGAGTTCCCGCACAGGATTACGGTCTGCAGCAAATCATTCGAATCGGTCACATGAGCGGGCGCTCGAACATTATCTGGTGGCTCGAACAGAATGGCTACGAGGTTGATGATGAATTGGTTGCCCACATGTTCGAGGTGGCGAAGAGTCAGCGTCGTTTGATGAGTGATGAAGAGGTTCACGCTACCATCGCAGCCTTCCGCACCGACTGAATAACTGCGATGCGTCGGACTGTCATCCGCCGGGAACGGCTAAAACCCCTACAAGCGCGAACGACCCTCATGCGTACGGCAGCCATGCTGTTGGTCCTGATGTTGGTAAGTCCAGTAGCAGCGGCGATAGTCGACGAGCAAGAAGTTCAGATTAACCTCGAGATAGACGGTGAGCCGATTCTGCCAACATACTCACTCGCCGTGCAACTCGCCTTCGACAGAGTCGAGAATTTGGATCAATACAGCGAAGACCAATTGGCTGAGACAAACGAGTGGTTGGTCGTTACTCAGATTCCACTAGAAAAGCAGATCTGGTCGGTAGCGAGCCCTGAGATGGTCAAGGCCACTTCAGTCCTGCACGGTGCTTACATCTGGACTTTCGATGAGTCACTGAACGCCATTCCAGATCTCAAGATGGCCCTCGAACTTGGCCAAATTGAATCATTCTCACCCCTCGTCGAGCGCCAGCAATACACGCGCGACAACCCAAACGATCCTGAGTTCGGAGCTCAGTGGCACCTCGATAATTATGGCCAGACAAACGGTTTGTCAGGGGAGGATATCAACGCCACCGAAATCTGGGATGATTATCGCGGTGAAGGAGTCATCATCAGCATAGTCGATGACGGATTGGACCACGAACACCCCGACATCGAGGACAATTACGAACCAACCTATTCCTACGATTGGTGCAATGATGATAGCGACCCGGCACCCAGTGATTGGAACGGCCACGGGACTGCTGCTGCCGGCGTCGCCGCAGCCACCGGCAACAATTCACTCTACGTCTCCGGGGCCGCGTGGGAAGCAACCCTCGCAGGCTCGACCCTCATCGCTTGTTGGGCTAGTGATAGCACCGAAGCCGATGCTCTATCCTTCGAGAATGATAATATCGACATCTACTCGAATTCTTGGGGTCCTTCGGACGACGGTTCGACGCTCGAAGGGCCGGGGCCATTGACCCTCGCAGCCTTCGAGGAAGATGCTTACTGGGGTCGCGGCGGCCTCGGCAACTCGATTACTTGGGCCGCCGGAAACGGGCTTGGCAGTGATGATAATGCCAACAAAGACGGCTACGCTAACAGCCGATTTACAATCGCCGTCACCGCTATCACACACGAAGGTGACCAATCATACTATGCCGAGCCAGGAGCAAATATCCTAGTTGCAGCCCACTCCAATGGCGATGGCGAAGGAATCACCACAACCGACATCACTGGAAGCGGCGGTTACAATGGCAGCGGCAATGTCACCCACACGTTTGGCGGCACCTCAAGTGCAACCCCTCTCGCCGCCGGAGTCATCGCACTGATGTACGACGCTAACGAAGACCTCACCTGGCGCGATGTGCAGGAGATATTGCTTCGAACAGCACGCATGAATGACCTCGCCGATTCATCTTGGAACACCAATGGCGCAGGTCATGACGTCTCGCACAAGTATGGATTCGGAGCGGTTGACGCGGGCGCAGCAGTCTCATTGGCACTCAATTGGACGACCCTTGAGGACGAGATGAACGCAACTTTCGGCCCTTACTATGAGAATTTCGACATCCCCGACGGCAATTCCTCATGGAGCGAATTTCCAGTCGATATTCCCGTCGAATTATCCCTCGAAAGCATCGATGTAATCGTCGACATCAATCACACATACCGCGGTGATCTCGATATCGTTCTTGTCTCTCCAGATGGCACGGAATCTTGGCTCGCTGAGAGTAATGGTGATGCTAATGATGACTTCTCAAATTGGCTGTTCAACACCGTTCATCACTGGGGTGAATCAAGCCTTGGCGAATGGATATTGAAGGTCCGAGACGCCGGTTCAGGAGATAACGGAACTCTGAACTCATGGCAACTAATTTTCCACGGAGTCGACATCGATTTTGATCACGACGACGATGGACTCTCTGACGAAAACGAGACTCTGATTTGGGGTACTGATCCGTATGATGCCGACTCTGACGACGATGGACTCTCAGATTACGACGAAGTGATGACTCACGGCACCGACCCTCTGATGTCTGACTCGGACACCGATGGCTTGACTGACGAACAGGAACTCAACACCTACGGCACCGACGCGCTAGATTCTGACAGCGACGACGATGGCTTGTCCGACGGCGTCGAGGTGAATTATTGGGGTACTGATCCACTCGATTACGATGCCGACGCCGACAATGATTTGTTCTATCATTTCCAAGATTGTAACGACAACAATCCAAATGTAAATCCTGGGACTTACGAGAGATTGAATGGAATTGATGACGATTGTGATGATGTCACAGACGAGGGCTTCAACTTCACCGACCGTGACTCCGATGGACTGAAGGATTGGCCGGAGTACCACGTTCACGGGACTGATTTTGAAGATGATGACACTGATGATGACGGCTTGACCGACGGTGTCGAGGTGAATACTCACGGCTCGGATCCATTGACTTACGACCCCGATGCCGACTCCGATGGATTCCACTGGTTCCTTGATTGCGACGACGAGGATGAGTATCGGAATCCAGCTCTTCCAGAATTATTAGACGATAAGGACAACGATTGCGATTTAATTGTGGATGATGGATTCTGGGATATTGATACTGACTCGGATGGACTCGACGATTACGACGAATTCCACAATGTGACCTCTGATCCCTACAACGGCGACACCGATGGCGATGGGCTCCCCGATGGGCTCGAAGTCAATACCTACCAGTCGAATCCACTCTGGGCCGACCCCGACGATGATGGCGACGGCTGGTACTGGTTCCAGGATTGTCAGGATGATGACTCAGAGCGCGCGCCGTTCTTGCCTGAGATGCTCGACTCGAAGGACAATGATTGCGATGATGAGATCGACGAGGACTTCCACGCGCGCGATAGTGACAATGATGGCCTCGGCGATTATGACGAGTACCACAACCTCTCAACCGACCCAGAAGACGCCGATTCGGACGATGACGGGATGACTGACGGAAAGGAGGTCATTGATACAAAGTCCAACCCTCTTGTCTACGATCACGACCGTGATGAAGACGGATTCTATGCCTTCGAGGATTGTGAGGACCTCATCGAGAGCATCAACCCTGATGCGTCGGAGACATGGAATGGCTGGGATGATGACTGCAATGATGTGGTAGATGATTCATTGATTCGCAGCGAAATCATTCTGACAGCTCCTGAGACTTCTGCAACAGTCTCTTGGGACTCGGTAAATGATACGCTGCGCGTCGATATGCACGGTATTCCGACCGAGGTCAGCAAGACTGTTGTCTGGGAGATGGAAGGAGTCGCGCTGAGTGGAAATATGAGCGATGATGGTCAGACATTGATTATTGAGGCAATCGATTGCGAATCGAAAGATTGGGATCTTGCCGTGATTCTGTGTAAGAATGGAGATGCACTGCGTTACCTGAACGTGTCAATCACCGATTCGGGATTCGTCACTGAGGTGCAGTGGGTTGTTGATGTCGAGGTGTATATTCCGCCACCGACCTTCCTTGAGTCATTGTTTGACTTCTTCGGCTCAACCATTGGTATCGTCGTCTTGCTGCTGCTGATGCTGTCTATAGTCGGAGGCGTCTCATTAGCTGGCATGAAAATGCGCGAGAACAAGATGGTCGCTGATGCCTATGCAGAATTTCGGGTCAATCAGCGCCCGCCCGGTGTCGCGCCTGAGCACAGAGGGGTAGAGTTGCCTTCTGCACCTGACCTCAGCGCTCTGCTGAGCCAGCACAGTCAGAATACTCCTGCTGTGGTGGAGGAGATCCCAATGCTCGGTGCAACGGCTGTCGTCGCTGCGCCGGTTGTGGAGTCAAACCTACCTCCAATGCTTGACGCAAGTGCAGTTATCGAGCAATCTATTGCAGAAACCGACGATGAGACTGAATCCTCTGATAGTGAAGAGTGAATTTTCTCGAATCGTGTGACTGAGTCTGTGATTCAGGTTCAAGCCTAATCGGCCTCTTCCTCACCGGCAGCACGCATACTTTCTCCCCATTCCGCATCTGGCGAGCCACCTTCCCATTCACCATCGACCGAGATATCTTCGATTTCATCGTCATCGCGCCACGGCGGCTCCCCATCCGCCCCACTCAGCACCAGCACACCCTCGTCATCGAGGCGCCGCTTCACGGTCTTCACACCCTTCATTATCGGCAACAAATGACCAATCGGCGTCCCCGTAGTTACGAAGGGATGGGTTGCGGTGCAAATGAGTAGTCCTGCGGTCGGCGAGTGTATTTCCATGGAGACGCCGGGATGTTCAGGATCGGAGACTGTAGCAACGAGTTCGTCCTCTTCGACCCACGATCCTGCCGGAGTTAGCACATCGAGCAGACCTCCGTAATCTGAGCGAATCCACGCTGATCCAGATGCAAGAAGACGGAATCGGGGCCTACTCGGATACCCAGGAATCACCTTGAGACCTCGTAGGACATTCAAGATCCCATACATCGCAATCTGGATTGATTCGGGGTCGGCTTCATCGGCTCCACCACCTTCGTATGTGATGCAACTGATTCCGACGTCATCAGCGCTCCTGCGCAACGAGCCCTTTGGGCCCTCGCTGTCAAGGATGACCTCAATGCCAAAAGAACGGGCGATTCGATTGCTCGAGCGATTGGCAAGATTTGCACGGATTTGCGGCATATTGGTGCGGCCGAGCGCTGCTGTGTGCAAATCGATGATGTGATCGCTGGTAGAGAATATCTCGGTCCAGAGTCTATTCGCGACGCGTGAGGTCGTGTTGGAATCCTCCTTCCCTGGGAAGAAGCGATTCAGATCACGCCCGTCGGTCATGTAGCGATTTCTTCGGCGGTAGCCGGGCATATTGACGATTGGAATGATGCGAATTGTACCGGCGACTACCGCTGGGTCAATCGCCTTATCTTCACCAATGATACTTACTGATTGTAAGTAGGTCAAGGCGAGCGGCCCGACCAATTCGTTGCCATGAAGCGCCCCAGAGATAGTCACGACCGGCCCGGGGCGTGCACCATGAATCACCGTAATCGGAATCGGCCAAGATTCACCAATTTCGACATCCATGAGATCATAATCGAGTTGTCTAATCGTCCCGGGTTTCACTAATTTACGGCCGATTCGGTGGGATTTCCAATCGCTCGAGCGCGACCACGACTTCGGGGTCTTGGTCGGCTCTTCGAGGGCCTTCTCAATCTCTTTTCGGCGTCGCGTTGGAATCTGATTTGATACCTTTACAGGTTGATGGCGGCGCCTCTTAGCCCTCGGTATACGAACGTCACCACCAGCCTCGGCGGAGGGCTCAGGAGTCTTCTCGGAATCTGCCAATGCTCGGCTGTGGTGCCGGCGCAATAAGAGGATTAGGCAAGAGAAGACTGGGTTCGGGGATAGGTTGGCTGGGTAATCGTTGTAGTATCGCGCACTCCTGGCATGGTCAATGAGCACACCCGACGGACTCTCAATTCAGGAAACTCACGCCCCCAACTCGATCTGCTTCGGCTGCGGACCGGCTAACCCTGATGGCTTACAGATTCGCTCATTCCGAGGCGAGAATGGATTCGTGATGCGCTTCGAGCCCTCGTCTGAGCATCAAGCGTTCCCAGGGATGGTCAACGGTGGAATAATTGGCGCTTTGATGGATTGTCACGGGAATTGGGCGGCGGCGATTGCCCTGATGGACCAAGCTGGAGATGCGGAGCCGCCGTGCACAGTTACTGCGAATTACAACATCAAATTACGGAGACCGACACCTGCTGGATGCGAACTTTTGGTTACTGCAAAGGTCGTCGAACTTGGCGAAGATAGGGCGCAGATGAGCATGACACTGGAGGCGGATGGCAAGGTTTGTGCAACCGGTGAAGGGTTGTTCGTTGCGGTGAAGGAAGGACATCCTGCATATCATCGATGGAACTGAAAATTACTGCCGTTCAATGACCTGAGATGTTTGTTCACTTTCAGTTATGAACGGGATTTCTTGTCTTACCTCTCGGCATCCTTTAGAACAGCGGATTCAGAGTTTGTTCGTGGCCGCCAGTGAAGACCTTCCTGAGGTGTGTCTTGCGGACCTGCCGGTCGACTCACGAATCGTCGATTACCTTCGCTCCGAATGGGGTGTTGAGGAGTTGTTTCCACCACAGCGCGAGGCGCTTCCGTATGCGCTCGCGGGTCAGAATGTCATGCTGACGATACCGACCGCGAGCGGGAAATCACTAGTTGCGCATCTGACAATGATTCATCGCTTGATGACCGATATGCAGGATGCGCGAGCGCTCTACATCGTTCCTCTGAAGGCGCTCGCGTCAGAGAAGGTCGAGGAATTACGTGAGCTGGCTGGACTCGTAGGTCTTCGAGTCGGAATCGCCATCGGCGACAGAAGCGGAGAAAACAGTGGAATCGAAGAATCTGACATTCTAGTTTGCACGAGCGAGAAACTCGACTCGATGCTTCGAACTCGAGACGGATTGATGGAGAAGATAGGTGTAGTCGTCTCAGACGAATTCCATCTAATGCACGACATTTCGCGCGGACCAACGCTCGAAGTGTTGCTCTCAAGGATTCGTCATGCTCAGCCTGAGGCTCAGATCATCGCACTCTCAGCAACCGTAGGTAATGCTGAAGAAATGGCGGATTGGCTCGATGCTAGGCTCATTCAATCCGACTGGAGGCCCATCCAATTACACTCTGGCACGCTCACTGGATTGGACGTCAAAATCCATCGGATCGATGGGCCAGAACATACAGAATGGCCAGAACCGAGGACAATCGAAGGTCGTACTACGAAGAGATTGCAATCAGTCCTCGACGATTCGGTTTCTAGTGGTGGCCAGATGCTAGTTTTCGTCAACTCGCGCGCATCAGCGCAAAAAGAAGCGCGGGAGCTGTCCAAACACGTCCGCAAACAATTGGCGACTGATTCGATGCGATACAGTACCGAACTCGCCGAGGAATGGGATAACATTGCTGAGAAGATGACTCGGCGAGAAGACGCCTCCGTGATGGGTAGAGCCCTCGCTAAGGCCATCCGCGGAGGCGTCGCCTTCCACCACGCCGGTCTGACCCATACCCAGCGAAAGACCGTCGAGGAAGCCTTTCGAGAAGGAATTCTGCTCGGAATTGTTGCCACACCGACGCTCGCTCAGGGAGTCAACCTACCTGCACGCCGGGTAATCATCCGCGACCACCGCCGCTGGAGCTCAGCCGGCGGAGGTTCGATGCCTCTGCCAGTAATGGAAATCAGGCAGATGCTCGGTAGAGCCGGCCGGCCAAAGTACGACGATGCTGGCGATGCTTGGATTCTTGCTAAAGATGAGAGCGATGAGCTCAACATCGTCGAGATGTACATGCTAAGCGAGCCAGAAGAAGTTACCTCGAAACTCGCCAACCCCTCGGCGATGAGACCAGAAGAAGACCCAGCCTTGCTCACTCATCTGCTTTCTATAATGGCGACTGGAGGGATCCGAGATAGGGATGCAGTGACTCGATTCTTCGCGGAAACTTTCCTCGCCACACATATGGAAGAACAGATGCTTGATTCTCGACTCGACGATGTAATCGGTTGGCTAACCAATAATGGAATGATTACCAGAGACGGAGAATCGGCGGAGGTTCTCTCGCGAATCAAGCAACGCGAAGAGGTGCCGGAGGAACCAGAGGAATGGCAGGACGAGATGCCGGAATGGGCGCGGACAACCGCGAGCGTTCCGGGGCTTGAGATTTCCAAGTCTGAGTCGCCTACACCCATCGGCCTAACTGCAAGAAAGGGGCCGGCCATCTTCGGCTTCGCAAAGGCAAGTCAGCGGGTCACTGCCGAGCCGATTCTACCTGATTCCGCTTCAATGACTTACTCCGCTACGGCTCTCGGCCAGAGAGTCGCCCGACTCTATCTGAATCCAATCTCTGGCAGGATGATCCACGATGGACTGCAAGGTGCGATGCGAGTGATGAACGGAACTGATGATGTCCATCAGTTGTCTCCACTCAGCCTGATTCATCTCGTTGCTTGTACCCCAGATTTCCTAGCCCTATGGCCGAGGAAGAACGATATCGAGAGGATTCACGCTGCCATCCACTCACATCAACGTGAATTCCTCTCGGAACCCATCGATTCAGATAGCGAGAGGAGGATGAAAGGAGTACTAGTTCTCGAAGATTGGATTAACGAATCGAGAATGGAGGATCTGGAGAAGAATTGGAGCGTCCAACCTGGAGATGTTCGCAGCCGAGTCGACCTCGCCGAGTGGCTACTCTTCGCAATGAGAGAAATCCTCGTTGATGATGATGAACTGCGACGCATGGATCCGATTCAACACAAGGCTCTGATCGAATTCGTAGGGGAGATTCACAGAAGAGTTCGCCACGGCTGTCGAGCTGACCTTCTAGGCCTAGTTTCCATCCGTGGAATTGGGCGAACAAGGGCTCGGGAGATGGTAAATTTGCTTGGCGTGGAGAACGCAGCCGATGTCGCCGCATTGACCGAGAAAGACCGCGATAAACTCGCCGACTTGCGAGGGTGGAGTCCTCGACTAGTCGATAACGTGGTCGAAGCCGCAGCGCGCTCAGCTCGTCGACGGCGCTGACCTGTAGTCTTCATCAGTCAGAAGTCATCGCCGCCCATGGCTGATGAACACAGGGTTCCTTGGTTTCCGGCCTGGGGGATTCGATTCAGCGAGCCTCTTGATGACCCGAGAACTATCGTCGGCGTCTTCAACGAGTGGCGGCCGAACGAACGCTGGCTGCTGATGGCATTCGATGCTGCAGCCAGCGAAATCCATCTATGGACAGCCTGGCACTCACTCAGGCGAAGAGAACTTCGGAACGAAATGGTAGGGAATAACGTAGACACAGAATTCCTACGACTAATCTCCGGAACCCACCAGATCAAGGCCGCCTTCGAGAGAGCAGGCCTACGCTCAGGTGACCAATCGGCATGGATTGTTCAACTTCCAGATTTCGGCGGAGTGGACCCCTATGACTCAGAGGCAAAGGAAGTTGTAGAGATCCCGCGAGAATCGTTCAACGATGCAACAATTGAGGCGCAGAGATTGATGCTCCACCTCAAGTCAGAATTAATTTCGAGGCGCCCACTCCCAACTCAAGACGGCCTTGACAGACTCGGCTACACAACATCCGAGGAAGTCTCAGACACATCAAATCTTGAATCCGCCTTCCTTGTTCACGCAGCCATGGCAGACCTTCTGAATTGACCCCTATGGGGTCAAACTGATAGGCGTGAGTCCCCACCGGCTGCGTGATAACATGTCAAGATTCCACGGATTCAGAACCTGCACAGTCTGCAGTGTAGGATGCACGCCAAGCAACTTTGTCGACCACGAGGGGAAACGCTACTGCACCGCCTGCTGGATTGAACGAGAGAACCCCGAGCACGAAGCAATCGAAGAAATTCGTGAGAAAACCCATTCAGATGCAGCCAAGTGGAAGCGGCAAAAATACAGCCGCCAAGAAGGCCCTCACCCTACTGGACCACAGCCGACTCGCAATGACTGAGGGAGTAACATGAGCTTCGTTTCCGATGACCTAGACGGCGCGTCTTGGCCCGCAATTGAACCACACATGAACGACTTACGTGACCGTACTCTGAGTTGTGCCGGTTGCCTCAAGACATTCATTGCCGATAGGTCTGCGCTCTCAGAAATAATCTCAGAAGCCAGGGCGAGACTGTACATCGATATGACCTGTCATACTGACGACGAAGCCATCCAAAAGTCCTGGATGGACTTCGTCGAAAATGTTGAACCTAAACTCTCAGAATACAGCGATATCCTCAACCGGCGCATAGTCGAACACGATGCGGTTGGTGAATTACCAGAACGTTACGAAATACTCATCAAAGGTCTCACCACAAATATCGAAATCTTCCGCGAGGAGAACATCCCACTGCAGACCCAAGCCACCAAACTTGTCACCGAATACAACGAGATTTGTGGAGCTCAGATGGTTGAATTCGATGGAGAGCAGAAGACCTTCGCTCAGATGGCAATATATCTTGAGAATACTGATCGAGAAATCCGCCAAGCAGCGTGGAAATCGGTAGCAGAGCGACGCTATGAAGACAACGAGCGAATCTCAGAAATCTACGACGAACTGATCGCAATCCGTCATAAAGTTGCAACCAACGCTGGATTTGAGGGATATCAACAATACATGTTCGCAGCAATGCATCGCTTCGATTATACAATCGATGACTGCCTTGAATTTCACAACTCAATCGAAGCAATCTGCCAGCCACTACGCCACCGCACAGACGAGGAGCGACGCGAAGCACTCGCTCTCGATGCCCTTCGTCCATGGGACATGGGTGTGGACATCCACGGACGACCACCTCTCCAGCCCTTCAAGGAAGTGCAGGAGATGGTCGACGGCTGCTCAAGCATCTTCCACGCAATGTCAGATGAATTGGGCAATTACTTCGATCTGCTCGATGCGAATGATTGCCTTGACCTTGACAGCCGAAAAGGGAAGGCACCGGGTGGCTACCAGTACTACCTGCAGAAGAGTCGCCTTCCATTCATTTTCATGAACGCAGCAGGGACACAGCGTAACGTAGAGACAATGATTCACGAGGCTGGACACGCCTTCCATTCCTTCTATTCTGGACATCTAGATCTCATCCATGAGCGCGATGCTCCGATTGAATTTGCAGAAGTCGCATCGATGGCGATGGAATTACTCACGCACCCTCACTGGGAACAGTTCTACAGCTCGGAGGAGGCAAATCGAGCCCGCAGAAGCCACCTTGAAGACATCATCGCGCTAATGCCATGGATTGCAACCATCGACGCCTTCCAGCACTGGATATACGCCAACCCAGAGCACACGAGGGAGGAGCGAGCGAAAAAGTGGTTGGAGTTGAGCGAGCGTTTCGGACCAAAGGTGGACATGAATGGATTCGAGGACATTCGAGAAGTCTCTTGGCAGCGTCAGGGTCACCTCTTCGGAGTGCCGTTCTACTACGTCGAATATGGAATCGCCCAACTCGGAGCGCTGCAAATGTGGCAATACCACCGACGCGACGAACAAGACGCCCTCGCCCGCTACAAATCTGGACTCGCATTGGGCTATACGCGTGGTTTGACCGAATTATTCGAGGCCAGCGGTCTCACACTTTCTTTCTCAGAGTCGCATCTCGGCAGCCTCATCGGTGAGATTGACAACGCCCTCACGGAGATTCCCGTCTGAGGTGCCGATTTGGAAGATGAACTGAGTTATTTCGGACGCGTCAAACAGTTCAGCTGGAACGCCCGAATGTACTTGCTTCACATATTCGGAATGGATGTCATTCACGGAGCTTGGGAAGTTCTATTCAATCTCTATCTGCTTCTGATTCTGCCCGAACTTGGCATCGCTTTCATCGGCTTGCGTATCGCAGTCATGGGGGTTGCCGGCGCTCTCTCAGCGATTCCAGCCGGTAAATTAGCAGACAGCCTCGATAGAAAATGGGGATTCATTATTGGGGATGGCGGAGGCGCTGTCTGCTCAATGATTTTGATTACCAGTGAAGATCCAACGACTATTCTGGCTTTCTCAGCAATCGCTTCCGGTTTCGGGTCGCTGCACCACGTAACCGAGGTTCCATTCATGGCCGAAAATTCTCAACCGAGCGAAAGAATTCACCTCTTCGCAGTCGGTTCAGGATTCAGGACATTAGCTGCAATGATGGGAGCAATTGTTGCTGGATTCCTCCCAGCCTACCTAGGTGATGTGTATGACATCGGCACCATCGAGGCTTACCGATTGGCTGTGCAATTCGCTATCGGATGGTGGTTCCTCTCCCTGATTCCAGCCGTTCTTCTGAAGAAGCTGGATATACCAGCCGAGGAGAAAGAGACGGGGCGTGGATTGTTTAGTGGTATCAAAAATCCAATCACCATCAAGCACTTCGTAATTGTATCAGCCTTCATCGGCCTGGGGTCTGGATTTGTAGTGCGCCTAGGAAACGTCTTCTTCCACGAACATGGTTCAATCCAGGCGCACGAACACGAGATTGGAATGATTTACGCGGCATCGTCATTGGCACTGTCAATTGGTGCATTCCTCGTGCCTCTCGTTGTCGACCGACTCGGCGAGGTTACGACAATCATTTGGACACGTTTGGCCGCGATTCCTTTCATTCTGATGATTGGTTTTGCACCCGAACTCGCAACGCCGACAACGGTCGTATCGATAGCGGGATTGGCTTGGGTTTTGCGCAATACTCTGTTCAACATGTCGAATCCCGTGATGGAGGCATTCACTATGAGCAAACTCGAGATCAGCGAGAGAGCTACTTTCGTAGGCATCTCCCGCTTCTTCAGCGCTGGCCTGATGGCCATCGCAGGATATCTGGGGGCGACTCTGATGGCATCAGGAGACTACCGCACTCCATTCGTCATCATGGCAGTCGCCTATGCGATATCTACCATACTGTTCAAGCAGTGGTTCGATACACACTCGGACCCCGAGGGCCAGGCAGGAATCAATCATCCCTGAGACCCTCGGCAGTCACGGTGAACACTGCCTCTCCCTCAGGTAGGTTAGGACTGTCGACGAGACGGGCGATCCTTCGCCCTCCCTTCGACTTCCTGAGGTAGAGACGGAATGTACTGGCGTGAGCAACGATGTGGCCTCCGATGGCCCTCGTTGGGTCACCCCACATCGAGTCTGGCTTCGACATGACTTGGTTGGTTACGAGAATCAGAGCATTGTGAATATCTGAAAGTTGCTTGAGCTCCTTCATGTGTCGATTGAGTTTTTGCTGTCGTGGCGCAAGCATGCCTCGTCCGACATATTCTGCACGGAAGTGACTCGTCAGCGAATCAACGATGATGAGTTTCACATCGACATTCTTCGAGAGCTTCTTGATCTCGTCAACGAGCAGTATCTGGTGGGCTGAGTTGTATGCTCGTGCGACGTGGATGCGATCGAGGACGGCATCCGGGTTGAGCCCGACACCCTCACACATCTGTGCAATCCTCTCGGGTCGGAAGGTGTCTTCGGTGTCGATGTAGAATACTTCACCATCAAACCCACCTTGCTCAAGAGGCAGAATCGTATTGACAGCGAGTTGGTGACCAATCTGTGTCTTTCCACTGCCGAACTCGCCGTAGACTTCGACGATAGCTTGAGTCTCGAATCCTCCACCAAGCAACTCGTCGAGATTCCCTGATCCGGAGGTCAGTTTCTGTACCTGACGGCGGCGCTCGAGTAATTTGTTTCCTGATATGAAGCCGCCAATGTTAGCCATCTTCTTGGCGCCCTGGATGATTTTCGAAGATACGGCCTCGCCTAGCTCGGCCTGCTCAGCCAATTCATTCGGGCTCATCACTGCGATTGCTAGTAATTCTTCGAATCCCGCTTCCCGCAACTTCTCTGCGGTCGCTGGACCCACGCCCGGCAGATCTTCGATCGTTGCCTGTTCCTCATCCACATCGATAACTATCGACTCATTATCATCATCTAACTTCTCACTTGCTGTCTTCTCAGTCATCTATCTCACCTGTTGTATAGCGATGGTCTGGATTCGACGGTATATGAAGAACAGAAGGACCCCTAAACTTATTTTGAAAGTGAATTACACTACTAACAGCCGCGCAGTCAATTGAATGTTCACTTTCAGTTTTCATTCACTTTTGTAATATCAGGTACGCGCTATGTGTGAAGAGAATGGTAGCGAGTGGTGGATTTGAACCACCGGTCTCCGGGTTATGAGCCCGACGAGATAACCTGGCTACTCCAACTCGCTGCCCCCCGCTGCGGCCTCGCTTATTTGAAGCGAGCGGGATGGCAGAATCACCTCCCTCTAAGGCGAACAGTCTTGAGATGCCAGCCTCCCGGAATAGAAGGGACAAGACATGAGTGGACGATTGCTGATTCAGAACGCTTCTCTTGTTCTCTCGGATCGGATTGTTGAGGGAGACCTGAGAGTCGCCGATGCTCAGATTCTCACGGTCGCCCCAGGTGGTGGCCTCGAGCCAGAAGAATCAGAATCAATTCTTGACGCCACTGGCCTTCATCTGCTTCCCGGCGCAATCGATCCACAGGTGCATTTCCGCGAGCCTGGTCAGCCCGATCGAGAAGACATCGGAAGTGGTAGTAGGGCTGCAGTAGCGGGTGGTGTAACCGCCTTCCTCGATATGCCAAATAACGTCCCTGCCGCTACGACCCTCGCCTCTATACAATCGAAAATTGACTCGGCTGGACGCAATGGAGTGAACCACCACGGATTCTTCATCGGAGCCACTCCCGACAATGTTTCGGACCTACAAGATGCAGTAGGTACTCCGGATGCTCCATCACCAACAGACGGAATCTGTGGAATCAAGGTCTTCATGGGAAGTAGCACTGGCGACCTTCTCGTCCATCAACAGAAGCATCTTGAGAACATTTTTGCAAATACCGGTGGCATCATCGCGACTCACGCCGAGGATGAGGATCGACTGAACGCACGCTGGCCTGAATTCGAACATCGCACCGATATCGCAGCCCATGCAGAATGGCGCGACGAAGCAACAGCGCTTCTAGCCACCCAAAGAGCCTCTGCCCTAGCAAAGGACCACGATCACCGACTCCACGTTCTTCACCTGACAACCGGAGTCGAAGCCGACTGGTTGGCAGCCAACAAAGGTGACCTAATCACTACTGAAACTTGCCCGCAGCACCTCACTTTTGACGAAAATGATGTCGAGCGAATCGGCACGCGTCTGAAGATGAATCCACCGATTCGCTACGCAACAGATCGCGAGACGCTGTGGAAGCGACTGAAGGACGGAACAATCGAGTGCATAGCGACCGATCACGCACCTCATACCCTCGAGAACAAGGCCCTCGGCTTCCCCACCGCTCACTCAGGAATGCCCGGAGTTGAAACCTCGCTGCCTTGCATGTTGACTCACGCGGCTGATGGGATGTGTTCAGTCGTTGATGTCGCGCGCTGGATGTGTGAAGCGCCCGCGCGCGTCTACGGGATGGAGAACAAGGGACGACTCGTCGAGGGTTACGATGCAGATCTCGTTCTGGTTGATATGGAAGCTCGAAGAGTCGTTCAGGACTCAGACACATGGACTCGCGTCGGCTGGACGCCATTTGCAGGACGCGAGCTCACCGGCTGGCCGATGTACACCATTGTCGATGGGCAGGTGGTCCACAAGCGCGTGGCAGGCGGACCACTCAGAGGCACTGCAGTGGCAGCACCGGGAAGCGCTGGCCGTCCGCTCAAATTCTCCTGAACTAACTCAAGATTCGGAAGAATCGCCAGCAGAACCCGTTGAAGTATCACCATCGGCATCCTCACCATCGGAGTCTCCCTCCTCTTCAGAGTCAACTTCCTGAGAGTCAGGATCCTCACAATCGTCGCACTCCTCTTCTTCAACATACCACGAAGGCATCTCGTGACCGGGGATCTCAATGTTCTCCATTTGCACAAGGTCAGTGGTCCTGTGAACCGTTACACCGAGCGCAGAGAAGGCGTAGACATAGTCACCCATGAAGATCGAGCGGCGGATGTTGGTCGAGTAAGAGTACCACCAATTCATCTCGCTGTCCTCATTGTTGTAGAACGGCGAGTGGTCGACCTCACCGTGCTCGGAGAGAGTTAGATTCTCGGCGTCGACATTGATCAGTTTGAGCATTGAGACATACTCGTAGTTGTAGTAATGATTGACCTCATCATACACGTATCGGTATGTGGAAAGTGGTACTGCGAGTAGATTCTCTGGAGCCCAGTAGGTGAATGCCTTGTGCTCGTATGTGGCTTCTGACCATGACCATGACCAGCCACAGGAGCGAACATCCTCGCAATTCTCATCGGTGTAAGCAGGAGATAGTGGAAGTGAATCAGCTAGGGTAGGATTGGTTGGATCACTAACATCGAAGAGCGATATCTGTGTCATTGACCAATCCAAGCCTAGTCCATCCTCACCAGGTCCAATTCCGATTGTAAGTAAGGTGTCTTCATCCACTGGGTGGATGTAGGTCGAGACTCCAGGAACTTCCAACTCTCCAAGGATAGTTGGGTTAGTTGGATCTGAAAGGTCGATAACCCATAGAGGGTCGATGTTGCGGAATGTCACAAGATATCCACGATCACCGACGAAGCGAGCGCTCCAAATGCGCTCTCCAGGTGCTATTCCATCCACCTTGCCGACCTCCTCGAGGCTGTCGACACCATCGTACTGTAGAACGGTCACACCATTGGTTGGACCAGTGAACACCGGCTCACCAGTCTCGGGGTCGGTCTCCTCAGCCAGCCACCAGCGACCCCACATATCGGAGGTCGTAGCCACACGAATCGAACCATCATACTCGGAAATCGAGAACTGATCTTGAACCGTGCCATCAACACGACCTGAACCAAGATAGCTCGTAGTAGTCGTGTCAGAAATATCGAAGGCGTGGATGTTTGTTGCATCCTCAAAATCTGTGTTGCGCCAGAACCACCACCAATCGTTCGCAGGTTCTGCTAGGATAAGCATGTCCTGCGAGGCATAGACATGAGCCCAAGAAGAAGCGATGTGATCGACTTCGACCTCGACATCAGATTCGAGCAATTGGAATGTCATAATCGTCGTGAAGCCCTTTGAGACACTGTCAGTGCTTGCAGCGAATTCTGAGCAGTCCTCCGAAGTTGTGGGTAGTGAAATTAGGCCCGAGTTCGTCATTTCATACATGTGTGGAGCGAAATCGTCGAGCGTTAGGTCGTTGATGACATCCTCGTTATTCTGAATCGTATCCGATAGATGGTACTCCCAAGCACTCTTCCTATCGTCCTCATTCTCTAGTTGCCAGTAATCACTAGGGAGGTCGACCCAGTAGCGCAGTCCCTCGAAGTTTGCGTAGTTGTGAGTAACCGAACGAACCGTGCCTTCAACCATTCGAGCAGTGTGATAATTGCCCTCGATGAAGAGTTCCCGCTCAACCTCAGGAGCAGCCCTGTCAGTGATATCTACAACGGTATATTTGACGAGATTCTGGACGCGGTAATAGGTGTAAACATCCTTGCCCTCGCCCCACTGAACCTCCTCTATTAGCAACTCTCGCAGCGGGTGGTCCACGGGTAGATTCCACGCGTAAATCATCGAAGCAATGACCATCCTGTCGCCATCGATCATCATTTGCAGCGGAGTGCCCTCAATCTCCGTCTCAGAAGTGAGGCCTACTTGCCCAAACTCTGGAACATCCATGATGACAAGACTCTGTCCATTTAGCATGTAGATGTGGTAACCATCGGTCTTGAGGAAATCCGCTTCGTCGACACCGGCTTCCTGATTATTGGTCTCGGAAAATTCCCCTTCACGAGTTGAAGATGCAGCTGAACCTGATTCGTCGGCTGCAGACTCAGCACCTCCATCCATCATAGCAACATCGTCCTCGGCCCAGCCCCAGCCCCAGTTCCATCCGACCCAGTGGTAGTAGGATTCCTGGTCTAAGCGGACGAGCATTTCGTCGTATAGAGCGTTCTTGAGGTCTAACAATAGTGCGTCGCACTCATCGTAGGATTGGAGCGTCGGCTGTGTCCTCGTTCGGTCTGGAAGATCCAACTTCGGGTAATCATCAGAGATTATGTCGATGGTTCTATCGAACTCATCCTCGATATCATCGATTGCTCCAAGGCAACCTGAAGTCATCATCATCACCAGTACCAGAAGGGCTGTTCTGCGTTGCGGCATGTGTTGACGGAATGGAGTCCGTGATATCAAGCGGTTGGTATGATGATTTGACGTTGGAAGTGTCAATCATTCCCTTAGGCGTGCGCGAGGAGAATTTACTCTTCGAACCGACAGAGCCTGCGTATTCATTCTGACAATCGTGTAGCCATCGGCTCTGGATTCAGATCATTCAGCCAGGGCTTTGGTGCCGGCTCATCTGTGTCGTCCTCCTCAATACTCTGGGCTTTCGTCTGTTCAGCTACACCCACCTCCAAAACGGAGGCGAGCCCGCCGGCGCCGACCATGAAGATCAGCGCAGCAAAATGCATGTCCGCGTTGTGGGTCATCAATTGGGAATCATCGTCATCTGAGCCTTAAGCAACTTCCATTCCTGCTTCACTAGTGCTTCAGGAAGAATCGCTATGCTGCGAGCCTGTTGTCGCGTGGATTCCGGATTTCGATTTACCAAAGCGAAGATTCTCGGCGTGGGCGAATCAGCCAGCGGCCTCGGCTCTTGCGACCTCACGGCTGGTGGTCAGGACATCGATTCCAACATCTGACAGCCTCCAGTTAGGACGCCTCGCCTCGCTCGCAGCGATGACGAGTTCAGCCGCTCGCAATTCGGCAAGATGATGACTCAGTAATTGTCTCGAGATCTCCAACTTCGTGCGAATTTCGGAGCCTTGTAATCCAATTTGGCCCGAACCTGCAAGAACTTCGAGAATCGCCAAGCGCGTCCCCGCGATTGGATTGCGGATTCGGCCCAATTCCTCCTTCGAAAGTGTCGCAACCGCGTACCGACGAAGTTTCCCATCTCGCCAAGAGATGATCTCGCCATTATTCTCCAGAGTGTGTAAATGATACGCAGTCACCCCATTCGCCAAACCGAGAGCATCACGCAAAGCAGAGAAATGGATTCCAGCATTCGCCTCAAGATAACCCAGCAATCGACCGCGGGTGAGCATATCATCGCGGTTCGCCTTCATTCGCGCGACCAAAGGAGTTGCCAGCGCGATCAATACTGTGACTCGCATCGCTTCAAACAGCACAGACCCAACGGCCAACGAGCCCAGAGCAGTACCTCCGCCAACAACCAAACTGGTCGGAAGATCATAACCTGAATCGGATTTTTCCTCAGAATCAAAATCACTTTCAAAAACTGGTTCTCCTTCATCCTCTCCCTGTCTATCGTCTTGATCGTCACCCTGAGTATCTTCATCTCCTTCAGCGGCACCCTCTGCGGCAAAGTCGGATAGAGGTAGCATGGACGACTCGTCTTCATCAAATCCGGCCGAGGGAGCCTCATTCAGCATCCAACCACCAGCGAGCAACGCAATGACAGCGAGCAGGGTGTAAGCACGGACAGCGGATACTCCATCCATGAGTACCCGTGTGAGGTGTCGAATAAGAGGCGCGTGGTGAGATGATTTGACAATCTGGAGCGGCTTTGAATAAGGGGAGCACTCTCAGGAGGGTGTTACGATGAGTGAACCTGAGGACACGACTGCAGCGCGTGAGGAGGAGCAGGAGAAAGCAATGCTCACCGCAGCTCGCTCTGTCGTCATGACCTGCATGCAAGTGCGATCGGTCGAGGCGGTTCTGGTAATCACGGACCCAGAATCTTCTGAAGTCGGCAGAGCACTCTACGAAGCTGCGTCTGAGGTGACTGAACGAGTTTTGCTGATGATGATGCCACCAGGTCATCGAGAGGGTTCAGAACCGCCTAATCCTGTGGCTGATTTGATGCGTCGCCAAGACGTTGTTCTGATGGCGACGAAGTATTCGCTAACACACACCCGAGCTCGCGCGACAGCCTCGCGCGAGAATGTCCGCATCGCATCGCTTCCCGGCATCGATCCTGAGACATTTGCTAGCGGCGGAATGACCGCCGATTACAACGCTCTACAAAAGGAGATTTCCAGCCTCAATCCGCTACTGAGAAGAAAGCGCGAGGTGCATGTGACCAGTGAGGCGGGGACTGATCTAAAATTCACTACCGGCGGTCGATGGATTCTCGAAGACAATGGAATTTGTAATCGCCCAGGAGCGATAACTAATCTTCCCGCTGGTAAGGTATTCGTCCTGCCAAAAGAGGGTACTGCGCACGGACGAATCGTCATCGATGGCTCGTGGGAGGGCCAGAAATTGGAAACGCCACTCTCGATTCTCGTCGCCGAAGGAATCGTCACTGATGTCAGCGGTGGCGAGGTTGCTGAGGAAATCAATCGCAAGATGGAAGTGGCTCGCACCGGCTTGAGGCCGTCGAAGGCGGATTTGGTCGGAAATCTGGCCGAATTCGGCTTCGGGATGAACCCTCGAGCCAAATTGATTGGAAATTCGCTCGAGGACATCGTCTTCCGTGGCGGAGCATACTTTGGATTCGGCAATAACAAGGCTCTGGGAGGAACTGTAGGCGTGCCGCTGCATGTGCGAGGGGTTTGCCGTAAGGCGAGTGTTGCCCTCGAGGATGTTGACCTCTTAGTCGAAGGAAAAGTGATTGGGAGGGTGAGATGATGAGAGCGGTCCTTTGGTGCAACGGAGAAACTCCTACCGAAGAATTGGTCACTCCGTTGCTAGAAGACGCCATACTCTACGGCGTCGACGGCGGTGCTGCAAAGGCCGTCGCCGCTGGCTACGAGGTCTCCGAGGTGCTCGGTGACCTCGATTCGGTCGACCCTTCCGAGTGGGATGGCAAATCGACCCATCTCTCAGACGATTCTTCCAGCGATCTTGCCAAGTCCCTCGGTCTTCTGCAGAAGCGGGGCTTCACCGAGGTCGATGTAGTCGGAATCGATGGAGGCTGCCCCGACCATATTCTGGGAACTTGGGCTGCCCTCACCGAGGCACCTGCGGGACTCGATATCCGCCTGCATCACGCAGGCGGGATTACCATCAGAGCGCACCCCGAAGACGGTGCGCTAGACATCCTCATCCCCAAAGGGGATGAATTCTCAATTTTCGCCCTTGAAGCATGCCAAACTGTGACCATCAAGGGCGCCCGCTGGGAGCTCAACGCTGAGCCACTCTCATTCTCTACAAGGGGCTTGCACAACGAATCTCTCGGGGAACCTATCAGCGTCAGCGCAGACGGTATTCTTGCAGTGATTATTCACACCTGAGGCATTCCGAGAGGAATCATTCGCTCTCGGCCGATACAGCCGCAGCCGCATCCGCACGAGGGTTCAGTGAGAGCAGCATAGCAATCGGGCGTGTCCTCGGATCGCTCTCCAAAACCAACTTCATAATTACCGCAAGAGGTACTCCGAGAATCATTCCCATGATTCCCCACGCCCAGCCCCAGAAAGCGACGAGAATCAGCAAAACGATTGGAGACATGTCGAGCCGTTGTCCAGCGAGTTGAGGCTCGACAAATTGCCCCCAAGCGACTTGGTTACCGAATAGCGCGCCAAGGATTAGCAGGGCAGTCAGAGGGTCATGCAGAATGAATGAAAGAATAGCCGGCGGAATGAACGAAAGCGGCGCGCCGACGTAAGGAACGAAGTCGAGCATGAAGGTAATCGAAGCCCACATGAACCATCCGGGGATGTTCATGTACCACAGCAATAAAGCGACGAGAATAGCTTGACCGAAAGCCACCGTCGCCTTCGTGACGACATAGGTGTTGATGCCATCTCCAGCATTCGAGACGATGTCAGTGAAGCGGCTGATTTCCTCAGGATATGCGGCCTCGAGTCTGCGTGGCAGAGTCTTGGCCTCAACGATAATGAAAATCAGGAAGATGAACACAGTCACCGCGCTGCCCGTGAAGCCAGCAAGAGTTCCAATGAATCCAGTCGCGATCTCATTGATTCTCTCGACTGTAATCAACTCGGTCAGCGCGCTCGTATCAAACGAATACCCGTAGACTCTTAGGTCGGAAAACCATGCAATCTTTTCCGTCATCTTTTCGGAGAGAGTACCGGCCTCATCACTGAAGTCCGTTAGGCTCTGATAGAGGATGTCGGCGCCAATCAAAATCGCCACCACTACGCCGGACATGAGAATCCCGTAGGCAGCCAATGGATGTCCATACCTTTCCTCCAGCCATTGCGCAGGAGGGCGAATTAGGAAGAAGAGAAGGATTGCGACAACCAGTGGTTGGAGTATCACTTTCAGGTGAATTATAGCCAGTACGCTGATCAAAAGCAGTATCGCGATATTGCTCAAAGTGCTCAGTTCAACTCCGCGGAATCCACGTGTCTCAGAAGTGCTCACGAGAGGCACGGTGAGGTAGGTCCCCATCAACTTCTCGCCGTTCATTGGTCTGAAAGTTGACGATAAATCACGTTGAATCGCTCAGCATTGTGGCCGTAAGTGAACCGCTCGACCACGCGCTCCCGCCCTGCGCGTCCTCGGGCTGCGAGGCCTTCGGGGTCAGCGAGGAGGGCTAGGATAGCGCTTGACATCGAGTCGGTGTTGGCCATTGTGAAGAGGCTGCCCACCGACTCGTCGACCATTTCTGGAAGTGGGCCGTGGTCTACTGTTGCGACGGGAGTTCCGGAGGCCATTGCTTCGAGCGGGATGAGGCCTTGACCTTCATAGTAAGATGGATAGACAACGAGGTCGGCTCGGCGGAATTCTGCTGCGAGCTCGTCGAATGGCATCCCGGAGTCTATTCGAACCGAATCAGCGATACCGAGTTTCTTGGCCTGTTTCTCGAGCCTGCGGCGCAGGTTACCACGGCCGACGATGAGTAATTCTGTGTTCGGCTGTCGTTTCTTTACCTCGGCAAAGGCGCGCAGCAGAGAGCCGTATCCCTTGCGAGCGGCTAGTCGACCGACGGCAAGTAGGAGTCGTGTTTCGGTCTCACTTGCTTCGTCAGTCGGATAGAACATCTCGGTGTCGACGCCCCAATGGATGACTTCGCAATTCCAATCCGATGAGGGCGAGTAACGATCGAGAAAGTCAGACTTTGTGGCCTCGGAATTGGCGACGCAGATGTCCGAGCCCGCCAGCGCGGCCCTCTCAAACTTGGCATAATGACCGGCGCTGAGAAGAATTGCGAGGTCATTCGGATTTGCCCAAACAGCGGCCTCCTTCTGAGCGGCGGCGGTTCTCAAACCATCTCGCTCGCCCAACCAGGAGCCGTGGAGGGAGGAGACAATCGGTGCAATATTTTCGCGGCAATCGGCGAACTGCGCCGCCGACCACGATATCATAGGGCAATGAAGATGGACGATATCGACCTCGTCTGTCGAGTGCAATGTCTTGAGGTCGGCAAGCGCGTGCTTGCCGTAAGATTTGGTGAAAGCCATCGGTGCATACAGCCAATTGACCTCTCGCACCGAAACTCCGGCTTGAACCGGAGACTGACCACCGCCTTTGCGAGTGATGACAGTAATGCGGTGACCCAGCTTGACCAAAGCGGCCGAGAGATGGAATACGGTCGAGCCCATTCCCCCCCACCTAGGAGGGTACTCGGCAGACAGCATAGCGATGTGCAGACCCATTCCAACCGAGCCTCGCTCTCCGAACGCTCATTTCAATCGAATGGGCTTCGCGTCGCGCACAATCCGTCTTGAGCAGTGCCGCTTCTGCACCAATATCCCATTCGAAGTGGCACGAATCGCCCGAGTCCGAGCGCCAGTATCATTCATAGCGGTCCGTCAGGTCGCCGGACTCGATTCAGATGTCAGAAACGCTACCTGTTCACGTCACTGTAGTCATCCCGACTCGAAACGAGGAGGCTGCCATCGTCGATACCATCCGCTCGGTACCGAACGATGGATGGTGCGAAAAGCTGGACTTCCTCGTCATTGATGGGAACTCAACCGACCGTACGCGCGAGTTGGCCGAGCAAGAGGGAGCGACTGTGTATCTGGAGCCTCGCAAGGGCTACGGACGTGCCTACAAAACTGGATTCGCGATGGCCCCCGGACAGATTATTATCACCATGGACGCTGACTGCACTTATCCCGGAGAAGAGGTTCCTGCGCTAGTCAAGAAGCTCATCGACGAGAACCTTCAGTGGATTACCTGCGACCGTCTACGCCGCGCTGAGGAAGGCGCAATGCCCGGCCTACACGGCTTCGGTAACTGGGTCCTCTCGACCACTGCAACGCTACTCTACTGGTATGGTATACACGATTCCCAGAGTGGAATGTGGGTATTCCGTAAGTCGATCTTTGAGGATGAGCGAGTTCGCCCTAAGCACGATGGCATGCCCCTTTCTCAGGAATTCAAGATACGCGCTCGACGCTATCTCGGCAAGAAGAAGACTGCAGAGGTCAGCGTTCCTTACCGGCCTCGCGTCGGCGAGGCCGAAATCAACACCTGGGGCGATGGTCTACTCAACCTGCGCTTCCTCTTCACTCATCGCCTCGGCTTGACCCGTCAGGTCACGCAATGGGGCCCCGAGTGATCATTCACCGTCAACAGTCGTTGAATCAGTCCTCGTCAAACTCGTCATCGAGTTCTCTTGGATTGAAGGTTGACCACGATTCAATCATGTCAAGATCGCGTTGAATCGCCTCACTGCGCTGCTTCTGATAGGCCATACCAGCGAGGATTAAGATAACTAAAACGCCGATGAAATATGGTAGTCCACTTCCCACCAACCAAGTCAGGAGATTGGTCGATTGGGGCTCTTCAACTGTTAGAACTTCAACGAGGGCTGGGCTAGTGAATTCGCCATCTATTGCCCAGACCTCGACCTTGACCCATCCAGCGTCCTCGATACGCCATGTGCCAACGTAGGTCCAGATTCCGTCATACGCGATTTCATCTCCGCGCATACCGTCGTCTTGGAAGGTCAGATTGAGCTCATCGCCGCCCTCCTTCATCACACCAAGCACAACTTGGGTGGTTCCGTCGGGATCTTCCAGCGTCACCGTGATTGTGACTTGGGTTGATTTGTCCAAGCCGATTTCCATTGGATTGATTTGCATGTTGGAGAGGCTTGGCGACGAGGATCCAATCGTCAGGTTGACCGAGGTGGTCGAGGTGATTCCACGAGAATCCTTGACCAGCAAGTCGATGCGGATTAGACCGGGGTTGAAGGCGACCTCGATGATGTCGCGGTCGCCGAGCATAGTGCCATCGTTGGTAGTCCATTGGTAGAGCACGATATCATCGTCATAATCGTATGACTGCGAGCCATCGAGTGTGAGTGTTGTTCCCGGAGAGATGTATTGACCTTCGAGCAATCCATCGATTACTGCGACGGGTCCGGTTTCCATCACGTTGAGTGTCTGAGTGTGAGTTCTTACTCGGTTGGTTGAGTCTCTGAGTTCGAAGGTTAATTCGTGCTCGCCGGCAGGTAGGTAATCGTTGTACCAATACTCGTTGGTCCTGTCCTCAAGGATTGGTTCGAGAAGCAGATTGGATGTGACTGTGACGGTGAAGTCGTCGCCATCGGGATCGAAGGACCGACGGAAGTCGAAGAGAACCGGTCCATTCGAGTAGACTTCGACATCTGGTATTGGTGAGTCGAGGATGAGGATTGGTGCTGATTCCTCGACTCTGATGACGATGGATGTGCTGTCAGCATTTCCCGAACCATCGTCGACGGTGAGTGTAACTGTGTGGTATCCTTTCGGCAGCCGAGCATCAAGGATCCAACCGCTGCCGATCGGCTCGAGCAATCTGTCTGAAGTCCAAACAACGCTGACGAGATCGTTGCTCGATGCCGCTGTCGGACTGCAGACGAAGCCCGAGCCATTGTCTGGTAAGTCGCCACAGGCAAGGTCCCAATCCCCCGAGCCGGTTGAATCAAAGCGAATGATTTCACCTGAATCTGTGAGCGTTTGGTCTGCCGGTTGGGCTATGACCGCGGCAGGCGCTGAGTTGTTGACGCTGACTTGAGCGGAAGCGGAATTCCAGGTATTGCTGTGAGCCGAGCGGTCGTCGCTGGTGTACATCGTAATGGTGTGGAAACCCTTTGTGAGCCAGCCTTGCCATTCGATGGCAAAGTCTGGCGTCGTGCCTTCGGCTAGTAGTCCGTCAAGGTCACTCCAAAACTCGAACCTGACCTCGTCACCCTCAGGGTCACTGACCATCGTTCCGTCGAGATGAACTAGATTGGCAGAGGTCTCGCCGGCTCTCAGCACATCGAATTCAGCTACCGGAACCTCGTTAAACAACCTCACATCGAAGCTCCAAGTCACATCGGGATTATTTCCATCCGAGAGATGAATTGTCAGCGTGAATTGTGTCGGTGCACCGGGAAATCCGAGGTCGAATAACATCGGGCATCCCTCATCGGTTGGAGTCGAGAAACCATAATTCGTCTCGATCCAACAAGTCAGCGGGTCATTCTCCGGATCGCTGCTGCCGTCTAGTGAAATCGTCGCATTGGCAGTTCGACCGAGGTGCATGATTCCCCAAGATGAAATGCTAGGTGAGGTCGAAACCGAGAGGGAAGGTGGCCGATTGAATAACTCGATTGTACGCGTCTCGCTTACACAGTGATTCTCATTGTCGCAGACTTCGAGGGTAATCTCTTGCTCACCATCCGAGAGGCAGCCATCGGCAGTCTCGGGTGGATTATTCGTCACGAAGTATGAGCCGTTATCGCCTGCGGGAAGTGCCCCAAAGCAGGAGGTGTGCAGGTCTCCATCGAGACTGCTGGTCCAAGTGAAGGTCAGTGGGTCGTCATCCAAATCCCAAGAAGCGGCCGCATCTAGAATCACTGAAGACCCACTGGGGAACTCCGTCTCATCCTCAGGCGTCGCCCAAATGATGAACGGCGGCTGGTTAGACAAATCGAGTCGGCAATAGACAACTAGGTCGGCATCGAGAGTCACAGACGCCGTGTCATTGTGAATCCCATCATAATCACAGCCAACGTAGGCGATATTGTCCGGAGACCAGCCTTGCGAGGGCACCCAGCGTGCTCCTACGAAGGGACCGAGTGTCTCGAAACCACGATACGGAAGGCTTGTTGATTCCTCAGACTCCCAAGATTCGAATGAGATATTCACCTCCGCTAAGGGGATGTGTCGCGCCAACTGATTGACCGCGTGGGCCTCGATGAACCACATGATGTCGAATATGCTATCTGACGCCCCAAACGAAGGGTCGGAGATCGAGCCGGACGAAATCCACCGCACATGGCTCGAGGCTTCGAGATGGAACGTAGTCTCGTGCGCACTGCCTGATATGAAGCCCGAATCTGTGAGATTGACGAAGCTGGATTCAATGCTCGGTCGCGAACCTGTCGAGCAAGCAAGACCGAGGTTGTGAACGAGCAATTCAGTGTGATCGACGAGGTCGAAGCAAGTTCCTCCTATTCCGGAAATCGTGCTTGATGAGAGGATCGAGGTGTAATCATCTCCAGCGCTCCAGTAGACTCCTCCATTGTTTCCGGAGAGGTCGAGGCCGTTAATCACCGCATTTACGTCCTCGAGTTCAATCGCGTAACCACTGCGATTGAGGTCGATTCGCAAATCATCGATAAGAATCTCGCCATCTCGCGGTAATCCACTATTGTCAATGTCAAGGCCAGGTCCACTGAGCGGATCGTGAACCTCGACAGATAGCAATTGCAAATCTATACTATCACGCGCGACGATACCGTGCTGGTCGCCGGACGAGATGCAAGTGAAGCATGAGACATTCTTGCCACCGCTCATCACATCATTGGCTTCATCGAAGTATAATCCGGCTCCCGCTTCAGGAGTCGTCGCGCCAAGCCCATTACCCGAGGTAACGACGTAAGCCAGCTCGACATTGCTCGAATCCCTGACTGCGACCCCGTGGCCAATATTGTTGTGACTTCGCAGAATCGTGACGTCGGGGTGGAACTCACGGAAATCGACTCCACTGGCTCCGTTGTCTGAAACCCACCAATCCTGACCTTGTGCTCCGCCCTTCCAAAGCAAAACTCCTGTACCAGACGAATTGGTGACGACGAGGTCGTTGATTACTGGCGCCCAATTGATGCTGCGCATGAATAGGCCAGCTTTGTCATTAATCGGCGCGTTTGCTAGAGGTTTGCCATTATTGTCCAACTCGAGCCCATTGATGATGGTGGAAGAGCCGATGAGATATGCTTTGAATCCGACAACGGGATTGTCCTCGATGAGTGCGTTGTCGACCATGACGCCGCTGGTATTGATTTCGAACGCGGCCATTCCTAGCCCTGGTGTCTTTGCGTCTGGGCCGCCTGTTCCGCGCACTTCGAGATCGACGAAGACCGCGTGCGCGGGTAGGTTGGAAAATTGGCTGTGATTGTATTGCTCAACCATTACACCACGGTACATGCAGTCCTCAATGACCGTCCTATGGAAAGTCGGACGGGTCGTCCATCCTGAGGTGATGTGTCGAACGTAGATTCCGTTGTCACTCCTTTCGATGTTGACATCGGTGATCAATGGGCGCGAATCCTCTACCCAGATACCAGCCCCTACAGCGAGGGTCGCACCCGAGATATTGCTGATTTCAACATTCGATACCATTCCACCAGAATTACCCCAGTAATTGATGCCCCTGCTGATGAGTCCATTGACTGTCAGTCCATCGATTATAGGCGCTGAATAGGCGCCGACTGAGAGGCCGACTCCGTATCTCCAACTATTCGAAAAACCGTGTACATCTTGGCCTCCACCCTCGATGACAAGGTCGTAGATACGTGGCGTGGCGCTATCGAAGAGATCCACCGCCACGCGGTCGGCATTCTCGACTCTGACATTTCTTAGAACTGGATTCGAGCCATAAATCGTAATTCCATACTCAGCATCAATAATCGTCAAATTATCAATCGAGGAACCGAGTCCTTGACTCGATTGATTGAACACGAACCCGTCGTGATTTCCAATAATCGACTCGAGCACGACTGGACTTGTCTGAGTCCCTTGAATCGTAATTCTCCCATCTACTGTGATATCCTCGTCAGCCCCGAGGCGAATCGTCGTACCAGCCTGTACTACCAGTACATCCTGAGCCCCGACTGTGTAGCCATCCTGCAGGATGACTGTCCCCGACCAAACCGTCGTTGTCTTGCCGGTCGCAGCATTGGCTGCGAGTGGAAGTGTGGTCGCGAGCAGAAGCACTGTGATGATACTGAAAGCGAGGCGGCGGCTGTTGTCGAGCCTCGCGCGCATGGCTCTATCGGCTCGTCCCATTCGTTGTATTGTTTCCCCCCAGTTGGTAGGCCTGAGCATCGTCGTAAATCATTGGAAAAACCATGTCTTGCAGAATCGAACAACGCCTGCGTAGGTGTCATAAACGGGCAGTCGAGCGGCTGGACACAGAGGTCATTACCGTGAGCACCGCCTTCGTTCTCATAAAGACAAAACCGATGATGGAATCACAAGTCTACCAAGCGCTTCTGGCGCTCGACAATGTCGTCGAAACTCACGTCGTTTACGGTGAGTACGACCTCGCGGCACGTATCGATTTCAGCGATGACAAAGAGATGTCAAAGATGCTCATTGGTGAATTTCGAAAGATTCTGGGAGTCGAGAAAACCGAGACTCTGATCGCGGTGGAGGTGTGAAAAATGGCAGTTGGTTTCGTACTCATCAGCACCGATCCCGGTCGCGAGATCGAGGTACGTGACGCAGTCTCGAATGTGCCCTGCGTAAGTGGGCAATGGATCGTTTTCGGAGTTCACGACCTATTTGTGAAGGTTGAAGCTGATGACGAGGCCGAGCTTACTCGTTGCATCGTCAAGGACATCAGGTCAATCGATGGAATCTCTGAGACTCGCACATTGATTGGCGCACAGATCTGAGGCTCGGCTGGTGCAGCTTCTCTGAATTACACCCACTCTTTGTTCAGAGTGAACGCGTTAGGCGAAGCAACAATTCGGCTGCGGCGGCGGGACATTCAGCCGACTTGAATCGACTGATAGCTTCCCGCCAATGAGAGAGTCGCATCGTCGGTTCGAGTACTCCTCTCCAGTACCACCGCTGGGCGGCGATACGACGATGGGAGGCGATGTCGGCGCGGAGTGGCGAGGTAGCGACTGTGCCGTGGGAACGGGTCAGCCACTCCGGATGATTGGAGGAGGTTGCTTCGAGCGCAGCGTGAATTGCTCGTGTACGCTCGATATCATCTTCTGATGATTCGATGAATTCACGTGCGGCATCGAGGGCGCCTTCGGCATTTGCCGAGATGCGTGCGCGCAGATCGATGAGAGCGAGTCGCGGATGCTCTTCACCCATCTGAGCGACGAGAGAGGAGCGGACATTGGCCGCGGTCTCGACGCTACCAGACTCGATGGCGACCGCGTGGCGAAGGAGATCGAGGGCTAGACTTGCTGAGGCACGGACTGACTTGGGGAGTCGGGCGATATCGACTGTATCGATGGCTGCTTGGTCAAGCTTCGTTGGTTGTCCAGGGAGGCGGTCGTCATGGTTTCTGACTAGAGATGCGATCCCTGCGCGGACGGCTTCTGAAGGAGAGAGGTCTGCAAGCGCTTCCTGTTCGAGGGAATCCGCTGCAGCGGTATCTCCTCGCAGCCTCGCGAGTCGAGCCTCGCGCATGCGTTTCTGAGGGCTATCTTCGGTAAATTCGAGGTGCTGCGAGGCGATTGCTGACTCACCGCGCTCAAAGGCGAGGTCGATAGCGGCGATTCTCAGAGAATTTTCTCCGCTTGCCTCTACCGCATCCTCGATCAGTACTGCCGCCGCTGCACTATCTACTCTTGATATCGCGGCGACGCTCTCGGCGAGCCACTCAGAATCGAGTTCTTCGCCGGAATTGATTCGATGATGAGCTTCCATTCTTCGGGCTCGAGTGCCGTCGCGCTGGGACCAAAATTCAGCCCCGCGCAAATGAATATCCTGAGCCACATCGGTCGCGATTGTGGCTCGCCTGACGTTTCGAATCAGATGATGAGGTTCGACGAGTTGGTCCATCCAGCGAAGAACCGCCGAATCGTCGAGTTCGACGGTCCCGTCTCCCTGAGACAATTCCGCTACGGAGAGAGGCACCGGTGCGAGGCTGAGTTCGTCCAAAGATGCAAGTCCAGCCTCGCTTAATCTGCGAAGTACAGTACTTTGAACAAATTCCTGAACCTCCTGTCCTTCTCCGGGAACATCCTCCTCTGGCGACCACAGATGAAGTGCCAAAGGGTGGCCACCGAGAGCTTCGGCGACCTGCACGGCGATTTCTGCATCTACTCCATCAGCGAGCAGTTCGATCGCGGCATCGCTCGCCAGCCCATCGATTCTGACCTCCTCAAATCCATCTAAGGTTCCAAATGGGCTAGGCGCCCTAACAGAGACTAGCACGCCTGTCGAATACTCGGTACAAGCGGCGAGCAGAGAAGTCACCCCCCCGAGGTGACGCTCGTGCAATTCCTGTACCTCGTCGAGAATGATAACAGTCTTGTGACCGGTGGCCGCGCTAGCGATTGCAGAAGGATCGCGCGGCCCCCCACCATCGAGCCACTGAGAGCCTATAGCAGCGGCGTCAGTATCTGAATCACAAGTCGCCCAGCGCACTCGCATCCCTCTCTCGAGCAGAGTTCCGGCTACCGCGCGGGCAAGGCTAGTTTTGCCGATGCCGGGCAGTCCGCTCAACTGCAGATTATCTCCAGCGAGCAACTGCCCGACCAATGAATCAACAGCGGCATCGCGTCCGTGAAGATGAATCGGATCCGGCATCGGTCCAAGTGCGCGACCAGTGGCTTCAGACGGACTACCCTCTGCCGCCAGCGCCTCCGCTCGTTCTCGTCCCTCGGGGGTAAGATGGATGACGCTCCGTCGCCGCGAACCACCACCGATTACATGAGCCGAGCGAGTCCAAACCAATCCTGAAGTTTCCAACTCTTTCAACGGGGTGTGAATCGCAGAGCGAACCACTCCCAAATGCTCGGCTAAACCGGGTAAAGACAGCGTCCGAGGGACATCCCAAGCGGTCTCTACCTCGGTACCGAACTCAGCCAAACGCAACAGTAGGCGTCGCTGCGTCTCGCTCAGCATATACCTCGAGCGAGGCCATCAGTTCATGGGCGTTGACCTCCACCGAGTCTCCCCTATGGCAGTCGATTCAGCCTCACTCGACCTCCCCCGTAAGCCAGGAGTCTATCTCTTCAAACGGGCCGACGGGCGAGTGCAATACGTTGGCAAAGCAACGAACCTTCGCACCCGAGTGAGGTCGTATTTTGCAGCCAAACAGGACCGGGAGAAGGTCCCGAAATTGGTCGCAGAATCGGATGACGTCGACTATATTGTCACCCAGACACCTTCCGAAGCTTTGATCCTCGAGCGGCAGTTGATTCGCAAGCACAAACCGCGCTACAACTCGATGCTTATGGACGACAAATCGTATCCATTCATCGCGCTCACCGCTCACGAACATCCTCGGGTTATGTACACTCGACACCCCCCCACCGACGCACAACGCTGGGGACCCTTCCCCGATGCCGGGGCTGCGAAACGAGTTATTCGATTGCTGAGGTCTCAATTCGGCATCCGTGACTGTCCTGAATTGCTACCGAAGGGATGCCTAGCGATGCACATTGGGCTGTGTCATGGTCCGTGCATCGATCCGGAGGGTTATGATGAGCAGATTAGGGCCGCCCGCAGTGTCCTCAATGGTGATGCAGGCGTGCTAATCGAGGCCTTGCAAGTTGAGATGGATGTGGCCTCTGCAGAACTTGATTACGAGACCGCCGCGTACAAACGTGATTTGATTGCGGTGGTCAATTCGACCGTGTCGCAGCAAGTGATTCACTCACGATTCTATCAGGACTGCGACGCGGTCGGCTTCGCGGCTGTTGGGGATGTGGCGGTAGTGTTGATTCTCCACACGCAGGACGGCGTCATCCAAGGACAGGTCAGTTATCCGGTGATTCACCGAGGCGATGTGGTTGCTTCGGTGTCTCTAGTACTTTCAGAGCATTACTCGAACCGTCGGCCTCCCAAGACTCTACTCGTTCCTGCGCCACTGACTGACTCGCTGGAGGATTGGTTGGGCGAGCGGCGCGGAACGAAGGTGACGGTTCGTAACCCGCAGCGCGGCGAATTGGCCAAGCTGCGGGGGATGGCTGATGCGAACGCCGAGATTCAAGCCGCTCGACAATCGACTCGGCGTTCTGGCAGTCTAGAACAGGCTGCCGCTGACGAAGCCGTGCGAGTGCACGGCTTCGACTCACTCGATCACATAGTCTGCTTCGATATGGCCCAAATCCAAGGCAAGGAGAGAGTCGGGGCAGCAGTGGTTTTCCGCAATGGACGACCGAGTAAGAAGGAGTATCGAACCTATCGAGTGAAGAGCGAAGTTCAGGATGATTTGGCGATGATGCAAGAAGTCGTCGAGCGATGGTTGAAGCGCCAGCAGGAATGGCCTGACTTATTGCTGCTCGATGGCGGTGAGACACATCTCAAGCATGTAATGAATATGCTCGCAGTACACGGGTTATCTGATAGATTTCCGGTCGCTGCGCTAGCCAAGAAGGAGGAAACTCTGTGGCGACCGAAGGTCGATTCAGTAGTACTCGACCGACGATCTAGAGTGCTTGTACACGCTCGTGATGAGGCTCATAGATTCGTCAATACCTACCACCGGAAGCGCCGGTCAAAGGGCGGTTTGAAGAGTCCGCTAGAAGAGGTGGATGGATTGGGCGCGAAGAAGATTCAGGGATTGCTACGCCACTTTGGAGGAATGAAGGGAGTCGAACACGCGACCGAGGCCGAATTAGTAGCTGCTCCGGGAATTGGGCGCGCACTAGCGCGACGCATACATTCTCACCTGCATGGCTGACTTAGCATGTCAGACTAGGTCGCTTTGGTCGGACCACCAGCCCTCTTCCTTACCATCCTCAGGCGCCGGCGCCTGCTCAATGACAATTTTCTCCTCTAATTCTCCCATCTGCGCGGCGAATTCCATCTCGAGCATCTGCTCTTCCACGGCATCCTGAGAATCCTTCTGCGTGCTCTTGCGTTCGTCGCGGCGACGCTTCCATCGACTAACTGCAAGTCCCAAGAAAACTACGATGGTGAAAATGTACGGAGCCACCTCGCCGAGAATCATAACGTAACTCACCTCGGCGCTCCATTGGATCGTATCGTGTTCACGATAGCATTGATTCCAAGAATCAGCAGTGGGACAGACCGGAGTTCGATAGACTAAGATTTGGAAGTCTCCATGTTCCTGAATCTCCCCCAGACCCTTCTCGCTCTCGAAGGAAGTCAATCGCACGGTATCAGGCATGGTAATCTGCAAGCGTGCGGAACTGCGAATCGTCCCCCACAACGTATTCTCCATGATTGGGGGGATAATCGAATGGAAGACTGCCCCTTCTATGCCGACACCGAAGTCTGAGAAGATGAGACCGAAATCGCTCAGCGCTGCCACAAATGGGTTCGCTTCGATGGCCGCGGGAGCCACGCTGACCCTGACTTCATTTCCTACCAGTGCGATGGTCAGCGAGGCAGAGTCTATACTGACACCGACCTTGACTGGCTCGGTGTCGCTCGGTTCCATATCCAGAGGCATGTCCATTGGCTCGATGTCAATTACGAATGGAACGCTGATGATCTCAAGGTCAGAGCCGTAGGTACGTTCGCCAATGATGATGTCTTGAGCACCAATGTTCTCAATCTCCGCGAAACTTGCCTCGACCTCATCGACGAGCGCTACGGCCAGATTAAGCAGGCCATCGTTTGAGATCTCTAAATCGTAATCCCCGCTGCTAAACGGAATAGTCGCTGTCTGTTCAGAGCCAGCGAGTAAACCTCCTGGTCGACGGTCCCCGACTGCTACCATCCGACGGATTAGGTCGGCGGGAATCGGTGAGACCTCCATATTATCCTCCTCTAATTTGAGGCCGAGTCGATACACTTCGAGGATTACCTCGGCTGAGAATTCAAACTCTACTGCCGCTCGAGTCTCGCGGAAAGTCAACTTCTCAATATGAACAGCCACATCAAGAGATACACAGGTCTTCTGATTTGACCCACAAATCAAATCCTCACTCGAATCGGTACATTCGCTCGGATCACCAGGACCACCTCGCCCACTCTCCAGACAGATAGCGTGTTGCCAGTCGAATGGGCGCGCCCCTTCAATCCCTACAGACTCCGAAGAACCCCCCTCGTGCGGGGCGCTGAAGACAAGTGTATCAGGGTCGCTGTGTGTCGAATCCAGCCATTCTGGCAAGTGCACGGTCATGGTGATATCAGCACTTGGGAAATCTGCCGGCAGGAGGTCTTGCAAATAACTCACATCGACCTCCAATTCCAGCTCCAGCACGCTCATCATCGCGGCTAAGTCCTCGTCGTTGAGAATTGAGAAATCAATCGTTGCGATATCTCCCTCAGCGTGCTGGACCAGACGACTGACGATGCTTGAAACCTGCATCTCAGAAGGCATTGAAGTTGTCTGCAAAACAATTGGATATTCACTCGTCATCCCAGAACCTAGTCCAGCATCCAAACAATAGCGGTAAGCGAGATTCTCACGGCAAGTATCCGATGGGCGATGCTGGAACATCAGGCCGCCCTCATCATCAGCCGGAGCAAACGAAGGAGGTTGGAACATCAGATCTACGCCCAAAGCCTGGGCAAAAGTGTCTGAGAGAGAGTCTATCGGGAGTGTCCTGAGAAGGGCCGCCACATCGGTATTCAACTCAGAATCAAACATACGAATCCCGTCTGCTGTGACGACATCCAAATCAATCGTCGAAGTCTCGAGATCAAGCCCCCATTCGGCGATGGTCTCAGCATCGAGATAGTGAATATCGATGTCAAGGTCGATGCGGCTATTCATCCGATCCCGCGCATCGACTACCAGATCTAAACTCAATTCGGGAGCAGGGTATGTGGGCGGTCCACGGCCGTCATCGAGAGTGGTAATCAAGTCGAGCGAAAGCGGTAATGAGAGGGGCGAACCAGCGAGGTTGTCAACGGCAATTTGTGAGCCCCATGAACTCAATCCAACACGAAATCTCTCACCTGGCTGAGTTACTTCAGAGACGCTTGCATAATCGGGAGGAATCATCGTGTATTCGAGGTATTGACCGGCTGTTGCGAGTATAGTGAAATTAGATTGAACCTGCCCTCCCATTACCATCAGACCTTCCATCATTCGATCCACATCACCGGTTTGTGGATCCATCCCAAGGTTGGCTGGATTGATGCTCAGACTCAATGATGAGCGCATGCAAATCGGAGGGAAAAAGGGGTCATTTGAACGACCATTTTCCTCGTCGATTGAATCAATTCCTGGGTTGTAAGTGCATTGTGCGCGCTCTCTGCCAAAAAATGAAATTTCAGTGGTCGGTTGTACGGGTCCGATGGCCGCGTCAGGAAAGTTCTCTTCTACGATTTGCTGAACGATTTCCTCGACTTTCTCTACCATTCTATCCTCAACGGACGAACCATCGCGAATCAGGTCGCGGTAATTGCGGATGTAATCGGCAGGGATGCCATCCGACGGATTGCTGTCACCTTCGAGGTTGAGGTCGAATAAATCGAGGTCTTCTCTTGGAAGCTCATGGATGGCTAATTCCACAGTCATCTCGATGATCGAGGCGCCTTCCATTACCATCTCGACGCTGCCCTCCACCCAAGTGTCCGAGGTCGTCGTGTCGAGGGACGAATCGTAATCATCGCAGATGCCATCAGCGGTCTGCCATGTGGAACAGATATCGTTGACAACTTCTGGGTCGCCAGGAGGCGGCGCGGCGGCTACGCTCTGACATAGCAGGAGCATAACGAGGGCGACTGCCGCGCGGCGCATGCCGCGCGGATGGGAAGTCACCAGCAATAAGTCTGAATCCGACACGCATCGTCACGAGGTCGATGCACGGGCAGGGTCCTCATCGCCGACTGCAAGATGCGGTCACCATCCTACTTGAGCAGCAACGGGCTCCCGTTCATCTTCTCGACAAGTTACCTAAGCGCTGGGAGAGGTTTGCAGACGTCGTCCTTCTTCCTCAATCTGCCTTCACACAAGATGAATGGAGTGTTGTGCCCAAGGAGGCGATTTGGCGAGCTGTGGCCGAGGCTTTGGCGGTCGAGCGAGTCGGTCGAATAGGCGAGATTGTCGGTGAACGGCGTGAATCGACAGTTGAGCTGCTTCTTGGTGAGGACGATTGGGTTGTGCGCCGCGAAAATGGCGTGGATTACGGCTACCACTTCACCGAGTGCATGTTCTCGGCTGGAAATGTGAATGAACGCCGGCGGATGGGTGAAGTCGGGCTCGCCGGGGAAACCGTGATCGATCTCTTCTGTGGTATCGGCTACTACACCCTGCCAATGCTAGTTCGTTCCGAGGTTGCACAGGTCCATTGCTGCGAGTGGAATCCGAAGGCTGTTGAGGCCCTCAAATGGAGTCTTCAGAAGAATGGAGTGGGCGATCGCTGTACCGTTCACGAAGGTGATAATCGTGTCACTGCGCCCGCATTAAAGGGCATTGCAGACCGAGTTATTCTCGGTCTGCTGCCGACAGCCGAAAACGGGTATGAATTGGCCGTCAACTGCCTAAAAGAAGCAGGAGGGGAACTCCACATTCACGGTGTTGCACCAGCCAAAAACCACCAATCTTGGGTTGATGAAACCATTCGTCAAATCGAAGAATTAGCGCAAGGGCAGATTGTTGGAGAAGTTCAACGGATACGCGTCAAATCCTATGCTCCACACTGGGACCATCTGGTTCTTGACCTCGAACTCCGACCAGAGAAGATGGAGGGCTAAGGATGCGAGTGCTGGCGTTCGAGGATTCCTACGATATTACAGCCATTTTGGCCGAGGGTGGTGCGGATCTCTCCGGGGTTGAACTGCGACAGCACTGGAACACGATGGATTGCTTCGAGCGAATCCGCGAATTCGCACCGGATGTCCTCCTGCTCGACCACTACATTCCTCCTACCAAGGGGTTGGATGTGCTCCACGGATTGCTCGAATTGATTGCGGCCGGTCAGATTGACCGGCCGGGACTAATATTGGGAATCAGTAGCTCCGATGAGGCAAATGATGCAATGGAGTATGCCGGAGCCGATGCATCAATTGTGAAATTCAAATTGGGCGAACACGAGGTGTGGCAGAGATGAGAGTAATCCCCCAGTGGTTACACGATGCCGCGAGTGATTACAATGCACATTCGCGTGAGAACCGCGACGCTTACGCCGCGGTACTGCTAATGCCCATCCAAAACCTTGCAACAATCCTCGACTGGACTTTCCAATCCCTACCCGACGAAATCCTCGTCGGGATGGACGTTGACCACGAGTTAGCCAACCCCCGAGAAGTGGAGGAGGCTTTCGCGGGGGCTGACCAAAATTCCGGACTCTTCGCCGGCCAAGGATACCTCCTCGGCGAGCCCCACCTCGTGAATCGCGGAAATTCTTTCGAGGTGCATCATGTTCCTGAGGAATGGATGGATGGGCTATTCTCTGTCGATCGCGGCTCGCGCGGCGGCCGCTTCACACATTGGCTTCACACCCACCCCAACGCTCCAGCAATTCCCAGTGGTGCCGACGCCGATGCCGCGCAGTGGACTGAAGGCACCGACATGATTCTCGGTGTCCGCTTTACTCCTGAGGGATACTTACCCTGGTTCGACGATGTCGATGGAGTACGCCGACCGCTGACCGACCTTGACGACTCAACAGCACTCGGCCGGGCCCGAACAGGTCACCTCATCCACGGTCTCGACCTGATCTGCTTTCATCGAACGGGCCTCGGAGTGAATCTCGTCATCACCGATGCCCGCGGCAATGCAATCGACTGAAACATCCAGCAGGGACTACTCTGCGAATTCACTCGTCACGAAACAGATGCTCGCGATAATATACGAGTTCCTCGATGCTTCCACGGATATCATCGAGGGCTCGATGCCCAGAGTTCTTACGCCACTTTGGAACATTTGGATACCACGCACGCGCGAGAATCTTGACGCTCGTCACATCAACAGAGCGGTAGTGGAAGAAGTCGTGTAATTCGGGCATGTAACGGCGGAGGAAGCGCCTGTCTTGACCAATCGTGTTCCCACACAGTGGCGAAGCTCCAGCGATGCAATGCTCCTCTAGAAATGCCAAGGTAGCCCGCTCTGCCTCACTCATGGAAACCCCATCAGATACTATGCGTGCGAGCAAGCCATTTTCGGTATGATGCTCGACATTCCAATTATCCATTTTGGCCAATTCCGCTTCACCAACATCAATCGCAAAGCTCGGACCTTCAGCGACGATTGAGAGATCTGATTCAGTTACGATTGTCGCAATCTCAATGATTGTATTCTCCTCTGGATAGAGGCCAGTCATCTCCAAATCAATCCAGACTAGTCTGCCCTCGACCATACTCTATCACCTGCCGCTCCTGCCACTCGGCCATAGCGATTACCCGAGCCACCCCCTGAGCAGAGCCCTGATTGAAGGTGAGAATCAAGTGCGGAGTCCGGCCCGCTGCGAGGGATGGGGAAGCAGATTGGCTACATGCAACTGCTTCGGCGGAACAAAGAGTTCCGTCGCCTTTTCATCGCCAACGAGATATCCTTCATAGGAGATTGGTTCACCGTCATCGCCCTCTTCATACTGGCTGGTGAAGCGAGCGGTGATTCACCTTTGGCGATCGCTGGCGTGCTCGCATCGCGCAGTTTCTCCTTGGCGCTTTTCACCCCTTTTACTGGAATGCTCGCAGACAGATTTTCTCGCCGCGGATTGATGGTGCTCGCCAACGTCCTCTCATTTGGAATCCTCATTGTCGTTCTGCTGACTGGTGTTCACAAAACAGGATTGGTATCGGTCTACGCGCTCGCAGTTGTCATCGTTGCAGCGCGAGCCGTTCACGACCCGGCTGAGTATGCCTACCTACCGAATATTTGCGATGAGAATGAGTTGTTGACTGCGAATGCACTCGCTTCGGGAGGTTGGTCGGTAGCGCTCGGGGTCGGCGCTGCAATAGGCGGCCTGACGATAGCGGAATTTGGAATCACGACAGCTCTATGGATTGACACGACGACCTTTCTCGTTGCGGCGATAATGCTCTCAATGCTGCCGCATGGTGGGCCCGATGCGACCGAACGAGGAGCTACCACGCCTCGAGTGGTATTCGATGAAATGGTTGGTGGGTGGAAGTACATCCTGAGCTCACCACCATTACGTCGCGTGGTCTTCGCAAAGGGGCTTTGGGCATCGGGTGGAGGAGCACAGATTCTGATACTGATACTCATTAGCGCAGAAGCCGGATTCGGAGAAATTGCTGCTGGCGCAATTGGTGTTCTTTTCATGGTCCGAGGATTTGGTTCAGGTTTCGGACCAATTGCAGGTCGTCCTCTGATGGCAAACATGAGACTACGGCCCTATCTCCTCGGCTTGGCTGTTGGAACTTGCGGCGCCTTCTACGTTGGAGTATCGCTGGTCGAATGGGGCGGATTCATGCTCGTTCTAATCTTCCTAGCCCACGCTGCTAGCGGCCTCAACTGGGTCCTCTCGACGACCCTTCTCCAAGAACGCTCAGCGGATGAGTGGCGAGGTCGCGTCGCCGGTACCGACCACTTTGTAATCACCCTGATGATGGGAATATCAGCGGTCACTGGTGGTTTTATTCTAACAGAAAATATTCTCGATCTAAGAGAGCTAATCGCAGTGACTGGTCTCGTTCAAATCACTCTCTGCATACTCTGGATTGCTCTCGTCTCGGGGCCGGAGAAGCGAATGCTACAGGCTTAACCAAGAATTTCTGGAAGGAACTTCAGAACAGCGAGAGGTAACACAGCGAACATCACGTTGCGGAACATCGCATCACGTGTTTTCCGCATGTGGCCGTCCAATACAGCCTGCATTCGGCTCTCGATTGCATCTGCAATCCCGACAGCCGGCATCTTAGCAACGCCGAGCCCGGCATCAATCGCATCGGCACCCCGGTCAAGCAAACCGAAGACCAATCGTAAAACCAGATTCGGTTCATTGACCTCGGTCATCTCACCATCCACTTCGTGAGCAACATCGATTACCCGATTCCACGGACGAGGGATCCGCATATCCTCGAAACCTCGCAGAAATTCACGCCCACGTAAAGCGCGCTCAATCCCGCGCTTCAACCGCTCCAAATTCAACCTAGAAAGCCGCTTCAAACTGCGCCGAGTTCGCATCACGCGCGAGAAATCCCACAAGGTCCAAACAACAATCGAAAGTATCAGTAATTTTGCACCAAGATCGGGGACATCATCCCACGACTGCCAGCCGATTTCTCCGATTCCAACACGGGTGATTCCCGCGGCGATACTCGGCAGCAAAAAGGCCATCACTTCCTGCCGCAGTAATCCCCCAAAACCTTCGATTGGAAGCCGCCCCAAGTTCTCGCGAAACCAATTCAGATGAAGCCTCCGCTCACCTGGTGGGGCATAGATCTCTATGAGGTCCAGCAGAGGGCGACGAAGTAACCAGATTCGAAGCACTAGAGGTATTGCCAGAGCGATGATGTAAGCTTCCCATGGCGAATCTGGGGGCCAGGAAGGCATCGCGTAGGCCTCAACCATACTCTACCCTCGAGGCATCGGCCCCCATCAACTTCACTCCGCCGAATGCGGCTACCTCACAGTGGTTGTCAGAGCCGATCTCGCCATCAGAATGACTAGGATTGTCGAGGCGATTAGAGTCGCTGCAAGCATAGTCGAGGTTCGAAGCATCATCAAGCAGAAGCCAGTAATTCCACAGGCATAACTCACCAATTCACAGCGAGAGGCGAGCATCAGAATTGAAGCTGGGACTAGCACCGGATTGGAATATTCTCGAATCATTCGACTCAGAAGGATGTACAATCCTTGGAAAGGAATGGCGATGGAGAATAGCGCCAGCGCCAGAAGAAGCATTCTTTCTGGGTCGTCATCAAAATTGAGTTCGCTTCCCTTCCAAAAGAGATTACTCAACCCCACACTCAGCAGACCGGTGTGGATGAGAGCAGAGGTAGTGGAGACTGCCGAGGATTCCACCGTGTCCGGGACCATCGTCGGCATCCGATTCGTGTTGCTCTTGAGAATTGCGCTGCGGCTGGTGGCCTCAAGCAGCGTTCAGGGGGATTCTGCCTTGCATCCAGCGCTACCACAGCGAGGGGGTGAGGAAAGACAAACGTCGCGCCTTCACTCATACAATTGCGCATGTTTGGCGCGTGCCTTAGCGATTTTAGGTGAGACAACCATTTGGCAGTAGGGATTTTGAGGATTGTTCGCGAAGTAGTTGTGGTGGTAATCCTCAGCCTCGAAAAAGTTGCTCAATGGACTCACTTCGGTAACGATGTCATCGACAAAATTCTGCTGCAAATACCCGATCACATGCTCAATGTCTTGTTTCTGCTCCGGACTCACGTAGAATACACAACTGCGGTAATGCGGCCCTATGTCGTTTCCTTGTCGGTTCAATTGGGTCGGGTCGTGCACGGTGAAGAAGACCTCGAGGAGGATGCGACGTGGGATGACCTCGGGGTCGAATGTTACCTTGACAACCTCAGCATGGCCGGTGCGCTTTCCACAAACTTGCTCGTAGGTTGGGTTTTCCACATGACCACCAGAAAATCCAGGGATTACTTCGCTTACTCCGCGAAGGCCCAGAATGGCTCCTTCGACGCACCAAAAGCAACCGCCACCAAGGACGATTTCCTCGACCATTGTCAGGGGGAGGGAACTAACCTCTTTCAGGTCTTCTAAATCAAACCAATCCAATCAAGAGCAATGAGAATGAAGAAAGTGAGGATCACCTTGGATCCTCGATGGTAAGGTAAGATAATCTGCGATAGCAAGCACCGATGACTCATGCGCACCAAGGCTGGACTCCTCGTCCTCATCATGATCGGAGCCTCGCTATCGGGCTGCATCTTCGGGAGCCAGCCAGAACCGGAGCCAGAACCAGAAGTCGAGGATGAGGTGCGATTCTGGGTCACCGGCCCCGATGGGCAATCAGTAGATTTCCCTGCCCTGCCACTCATGTTCAACTTCTCAAACGTAGGTGAGCAGGGCGCTGAGCCGAGTATCGGCATAACCTCGAGCGGTTGCATGTTCTTCATCGCCTTCGAGAAAGTCATGCGCTCGTGTGATCACGGCGGCTCGTGGGAAATCGTCGACGACATAATGTCGCACCCTTCAACATCCGACCCATACGGTTGGGTCGACCCAGTCACTGACCGCGTATTCAACGTCCAGATGGTCGGCCTGCTGACAACCTGGATAGCATGGTCTGATGACGACGGAGAGTCGTGGATCGGCAATCCGCACGACTCAGGACCAATCCCGCTAAACGACCACATCAAGCTCGGAAGCGGCCCATGGACAAGCGATGGATATGGAGCTCTCGCAAACGCTCCAGGCGTATACGAAACTGCAGTCTATTTCTGCTACAACAAAATCGCCGGAATCTTTTGCTACACCTCATTTGATGGCGGCGCCTCCTTCGAAGTCGGCGGACAGATTTTCGGAATGGCGACAACCAACGGTGGTCTGCACGGAGCCATA